>Ga0137302_10753_pt1 | contig 9137 bp, 8 predicted proteins | sample Ramsor2O_GlcNAcB_FD_97184 | JGI IMG/M metagenome (GOLD analysis project Ga0137302, IMG submission 97184) | Mouse cecal microbial communities from Vienna, Austria - N-Acetylglucosamine amended with D2O_GlcNAcB | ecosystem: Host-associated > Mammals > Digestive system > Large intestine > Cecum... | reverse complement strand
AGGAAATCCGGGTGCTGTCCCAGCCAGCAGAGCCCCTGCCCCTTGCCGTCAGCAAATGGAAGCTTAACACATCCCTGGAGACAAAGCTTTCCCTGCGCCCCATCTCCCTGCGCAATGTGAGGGAGCGGGCCAAATTCAAGATTCAGGAAGGCATTGTAAGGGGATTTCGGGACTATCTTTTAAGCCAGGGCTTTACGGAGATACGCACCCCAAAAATCGTGGCGAGAGGAGCTGAGGGAGGCTCCAACGTATTTAAGCTGGAGTATTTTAATAAGAAGGCAGAGCTGGGACAGAGCCCGCAGTTTTACAAACAGACCATGGTGGGTGTATATGACAGGGTGTTTGAGGCGGCGCCTGTGTTCCGGGCAGAGAAGCATAATACCACCCGCCATCTCAACGAATACACCAGCCTGGATTTCGAGATGGGGTATATCGACAGCTTCCGGGATGTGATGGATATGGAGACGGGAATGCTCCAGTATGTCATGAGACTTCTGGAACAGGAGTATAAGAAGGAGCTGGATATGCTGGGAGTGACCCTGCCGGAGGTGGGACGGATTCCTGCGGTCCGGTTTGACCAGGCAAAGGAGCTTGTTTCAAGGAAATATGACAGGAAGATACGCAATCCCTATGATTTGGAGCCGGAGGAGGAGCTGCTCATAGGACGGTATTTCAAGGAAGAGTATGGAAGCGATTTTGTGTTCGTCACACATTACCCTTCCAAAAAACGGCCCTTCTATGCTATGGATGACCCGGAAGACCCCAAATTCACGCTGAGTTTTGACCTAATGTTTCGGGGACTGGAGGTGACCACCGGCGGGCAGAGGATTCACGACTACAGGGAAATCACAGACAAGATGGAGAAGCGGGGCATGGATCCGGAGGACATTGCTTCCTATCTTATGATTTTCAAATACGGCATGCCGCCCCACGGCGGCCTGGGCATTGGGCTGGAGCGCCTTACCATGAGGCTCCTGGATGAACAGAATGTCAGGGAGGCATCCTTGTTCCCAAGAGATGTGACCAGATTGGAGCCATAGGGACAGGAAAATGACTGAGAGGAGCAGGAAATTATGGCAAATATCATAAGTGACGAGACAATCGAGTATGTAGGTATCCTGGCCAAGCTGGAACTATCCCCGGAGGAAAAGGAGGAAGCAAAGACGGATATGGGAAGGATGCTGGATTATATAGATAAGTTAAATGAACTGGACACACAGGGCGTTGAGCCCATGTCCCACGTATTTCCGGTGAACAACGTGTTCCGGGAGGATGTGGTCACGGGCGTGGACCAGAGAGACCGGATTCTGTCCAACGCCCCCCGGCAAAAGGACGGAGCATTCAAAGTGCCTAAGACTGTAGAGTAGGAGGAATGGGAACATGAGCATATTAGATATGACGGCCCTGGAGCTGGGAAGAAGGATTCAGTCAGGGGATATCACCGCGGTCCAGGCCGCAGAGGCATCTCTGGCACGCATAAAGGCCATGGAGCCATCCATCCATGCCTATGTGACAGTGAATGAAGAAAAGACCATGGAACAGGCCGGGAAGGTCCAGGCGGAAATTGAGGCGGGAAGGCTTAGCGGACCTCTGGCCGGAGTACCTGTGGCTGTCAAGGACAACATGTGTACGGAAGGAATGCGGACCACCTGCAGTTCCAGAATACTGGAAAATTTTATCCCCGCCTACACGGCCCAGGCAGTTGCCAATCTGGAGCAGGCAGGAGCCGTTATCCTGGGAAAGACCAACATGGATGAATTCGCCATGGGAAGCACCACGGAGACATCCGCCTTTGGCGTTACCAGGAATCCATGGAACCCGGAACATGCGCCGGGGGGCTCCTCCGGCGGTTCCTGCGCGGCGGTGGCTGCCGGGGAATGCTTTTATGCCCTGGGGTCTGATACGGGCGGATCCATACGCCAGCCCAGCTCCTTCTGCGGCGTCACGGGCATCAAGCCCACCTACGGGACCGTGTCCAGATATGGGCTCATTGCCTATGGCTCATCCCTGGACCAGATAGGGCCTGTGGCAAAGGACGTGTCGGACTGCGCGGCTGTCCTGGAGGTTCTGGCCTCCCATGACCCCAAGGACAGCACATCCATGGAGCGGAGTGGCTGTGATTTCACCGCAGCCCTGTCAGAGGATGTCAGAGGAATGCGCATTGGCATACCGGAATCTTACTTCGGACAGGGGCTGGATCAGGAGGTAAAGGACGCTGTGCTGGAAGCAGCCAGGGTGCTGGGAGAAAAGGGGGCCATCGTGGAAACCTTTGACCTTAAGCTGGTGGAGTACGCCATACCTGCCTACTATGTGATTGCTTCCGCTGAGGCCAGCTCCAACCTGTCACGCTTTGACGGTGTAAAGTACGGCTACCGGGCGCCGGAATACGAGGGGCTTCACAGCATGTACAAAAAGAGCCGTTCCCAGGGATTCGGACCGGAGGTGAAGCGCCGCATTATGCTGGGCTCCTTTGTGCTGAGCTCCGGCTACTATGACGCATATTATCTGAAGGCCCTCCGCACCAAGGCCCTGATTAAGAAGGAATTTGACCGTGCGTTTGCGTCCTATGATGTCATACTGGCTCCGGCAGCGCCGGCAACAGCCCCGCGGTTAGGCCAGTCCCTTGGTGATCCCCTTAAGATGTATCTGGGAGATATCTATACCATTTCCGTGAACCTGGCCGGTCTTCCCGGAATCAGCCTTCCCTGCGGCCTGGATTCAAAGGGGCTTCCCATTGGACTGCAGCTCATAGGGGACTGTTTTAAGGAAAAAAGCATCATACGGGCCGCCTATGCTTACGAGAAGGCGCGGGAGTGGAAGCTGCCGCCTGTGACTGCCGGGACGCCAGTGGAGCCGTCCGGCGTCACCGCAGGGGAGGCAGAGAGGAGGATGAGCCATGAGTAAACAGTATGAGACCGTCATCGGGCTGGAAGTCCATGTGGAGCTGGCCACCAAAACCAAGATTTTCTGCGGCTGTTCCACCCGGTTCGGGGGAGCGCCAAACACCCATACCTGCCCCGTATGCACCGGTATGCCGGGTTCCCTTCCCGTGTTAAATAAGCAGGTGGTGGAGTATGCGCTGGCAGTGGGACTGGCTGCCAACTGCCAGATTAACCAGTACTGTAAATTTGACAGAAAGAACTATTTTTATCCGGATAATCCGCAGAACTACCAGATATCCCAGCTGTACCTGCCTGTCTGCCACGACGGCTGGGTGGACATAGAGACTGAGTCCGGCCTTAAGAAACGCGTGGGAATCCATGAAATCCACATGGAGGAGGATGCGGGCAAGCTGATTCATGATGAGTGGGAGGACTGTTCCCTGGTGGATTATAACCGCAGCGGAGTCCCGCTGATTGAAATTGTGTCGGAGCCTGATATGCGCAGTGCTGAGGAAGTCATAGCCTGCCTGGAGAAGCTGAGGCTGATAATCCAGTACCTGGGCGCTTCTGACTGCAAGCTTCAGGAGGGATCCATGAGAGCGGACGTGAACCTGTCCGTGAGAGAGGCGGGGGCGGCTGAGTTTGGCACCAGGACCGAGATGAAGAACCTAAACTCCTTTAAGGCCATTGCCAGGGCCATAGAAGGGGAGCGCAGGCGCCAGATAGAGCTGTTGGAAGACGGCAGGAAGGTAATCCAGGAGACACGGCGCTGGGACGACAACAAGGAGAGCTCCAAGGCCATGCGGTCCAAGGAGGATGCCCGGGATTACAGGTATTTCCCTGATCCGGATCTGGTGCCGGTGGTCATAAGCGATGAGTGGATTGCCCGGGTAAAGGCCCGCCAGCCGGAGCTGCGCACGGAGAAAATAGCCAGATACATGGAAGAATACGGTCTTCCTGAGTATGACGCCAGGCTTCTCACCAGTTCCAAGCACATGGCGGATATCTTTGAGGAGACCACGCGTTTGAGCGGACAGCCCAAGGAGGCCTCCAACTGGCTCATGGTGGAGGCCATGCGCCTGATGAAGGAGCAGGAAATGGAGCCGGAGGACATGAGATTCTCCCCCACCCATCTGGCTGCCCTTATCGGCATGGTGGAGAAAAACACCATCAACAGGACGGTGGCCAAAACCGTGTTTGAAGAGATATTCAGGCACGACGCGGATCCTGAGGCGTATGTGGAGGAAAAGGGCCTCAAGGTGATAAGGGATGAAGGCGCCCTGCGCCGCACCGTTGAGGCGGTCATGGCTGCCAACCCGCAGTCCGTGGAGGATTACAGGAGCGGCAAGGAAAAGGCCATGGGATTCCTGGTGGGACAGACCATGAAGGCCATGAAGGGCAAGGCAGATCCGGCCATGGTGAACCAGCTTGTAAGGGAGCTGCTTGCCGGCGGGGATGCATAAGATAAGATGCATAAGCTGTGATAGAGACAGATGGAAAATGACATAAGTATACCTTTTGACAATATAAGAAAATTTTGTATTGACGGAATGCTTCAATTGGTGTATGCTTGTGTACAATGTACGAAAATGTTGACCGGTGGCTGACAGATGTATGCCTGACGGACACATTTCATAGAAAATATAGTGAGCCAGGAGGATATTATGAAGCCATATGCAGAGATGACAAAAGAGGAACTGCTTTCACTGCGTCAGGACCTGAAAGCACAGTACCATGAGTTTCAGGCAAAGGACCTGAAGCTGGATATGTCCAGGGGAAAGCCGTGTGTGGAGCAGCTGGACCTTTCCATGGGTATGATGGACGTACTGAGCAGCACCAGCGACCTGACCTGTGAGGACGGTACGGACTGCCGCAATTACGGTGTGCTTACAGGAATTGACGAGACCAAGGTACTGCTGGCGGATATGATGGAGGTGAATCCTTCCACCATTATCATTTACGGCAATTCCAGCCTCAACGTCATGTACGATACCGTATCCAGGGCCATGACCCACGGAATCATGGGATGTACGCCATGGTGCAAGCTGGATAAGGTGAAATTCCTCTGCCCGGTTCCCGGATATGACCGCCATTTTGCCATCACAGAATACTTCGGCATTGAGATGATTAATGTCCCCATGTCCGAGGAGGGACCTGATATGGATATGGTGGAGGAACTGGTGGCTTCCGATGATTCCATCAAGGGAATCTGGTGCGTGCCCAAGTATTCCAATCCCCAGGGCTATTCCTATTCAGACGAGACGGTCCGCCGTTTTGCAAGGCTGAAGCCGGCTGCGTCCGACTTCCGTATATTCTGGGACAATGCCTACGGCGTACATCATCTGTATGACCATGACCAGGATCACCTGATTGAAATTCTGGCAGAGTGCAAGAGGGCCGGAAATCCTGATCTGGTTTACAAATTCGCATCCACCTCCAAAATCAGCTTCCCCGGTTCCGGTATTGCGGCCATTGCCACCTCCCACAATAACCTGGAGGATATCAAGGCCCAGCTAAAGAACCAGACCATTGGCCACGACAAGGTAAATCAGCTGCGCCACGCCCGTTTCTTTAAGGATATCCACGGCATGGTAGAGCATATGAGAAAGCATGCGGATATCATCCGGCCTAAATTTGAGGCAGTGGAGGAGATATTGGATCGGGAGCTGGAAGGACTGGGAATCGGCCGGTGGACAAAGCCAAGGGGCGGATATTTTATTTCCTTTGATTCGCTGGATGGCTGTGCAAAGGATATCGTGGCCAGATGTAAGAAGGCAGGGGTGGTTATGACATCTGCGGGAGCCACCTATCCATATGGAAAGGATCCCCATGACAGCAACATCCGTATTGCGCCCACTTACCCCACGTTAGGGGATTTGATTACGGCTGCCGAGCTGTTTACCCTCTGCGTGAAGCTTTCCTCTGTGGAAAAGCTCTTAAAAACAATGGCATAATTGGAGGACGGATGCCTTCCAAGGAAAATGATTCAAGTGTAAAAGCAGGCACTTCATCAGATAATGATAGGGAGCGGCACATCGAAAGCAGATGTGCGAGCTCCCTTCCTCATTGTCCCGGATATCCAGGCAACAGGCGACCCGGGACAGATTTAAGAGCAGGGATCATCTGATAAAGGAGGCAGGACCATGCAGGGCCGGAATGTACGGTTTAAAGGAAAATACGACCTCTTCACGATTTATCTGATTCCCGGCGTGACCATATTCCTGGCATCCCTTGACAGCTGGACAGGCACCAACCTGTCTGTCCTGGGCAACCGGACCGGAAACAAGCTGCTGTTTGCGGTGTGGGGATTTGCCACCGGCATTTATTACTGTGTGTATGTGCGTTATCTTTTTCACATAGGAAGGTACAGAAATCCGGGAGGCAGGACACTCATGTATACAGCGGCAGTCTTTCTCCTCATGGCAGTTATGATTCCCTATATGCCGGAGGAATATCCCTTAAAGGCGGACATCCATGTGCTGCTGGCATTTTTTTCGCCGGTGCTGCTGGCTTTCAGCATCATTGGTTTCCTCCGCTTTCTCAGCTCCCGCGACCGGATGCGTTTTCGCAGGGCATGGGGCATCCTGTGGATGATGGCAGTCTGCTCCGTCCTCTTCCTCCTGGAAGCGGGCTTTATCACCAGTTTTCTGGAAATATTCATTATCACAGGCCTGTGCGGGTATCTGCGCTATATGGAACAGCTTCTGGCAACGTGAAAAGGGTGGGAAAGATGAATTCTTTCCCACCCTTTTCGGGCAGTAAAAACAAACCGTTTATATGGAGTTTAACACAAAAGGAGCATTAAAAATCCACTTCCTCGTCATAGTAGCAGCATTTTAACAGCTGTTCCATGACCTTTGGAGTGATAGACCTTGGGTTGGAGCCGGTGCAGGCATCGCCTACGGCCAGTTCGGCAACCTTTGGAAGCTTATCCATAAATTCCTTCTCATCGATAATTCCGCCCTCATAATCCTTTATGCAGGCCGGGATGTCCAGTGCCTTGTTCATCTCTAAGAGACGGGCAATAAGGGCATCGGTCAGTTCCTCCTCTGTTGTGCCGGGAAGGTTGATAAATTTAGCGATTTTTGCATATCTGGCGGCGGCCTCAGGTTCTTTGGAGTTGAATTTTATAACCTTGGGAAGGTACATTGCATTAGCACAACCGTGAACAATGTGACCGCCGGAATATGCAGCACCTGTCTTATGTGCCATGGAGTGTACGATTCCAAGCAAAGCATTGGAGAACGCCATTCCGGCCAGACACTGTGCATCGTGCATCTTATCACGGGCTTCCATATCCCCGTTATAAGAAGGTATCAGATACTCGTTAATCATCTCGATGGCGTGGAGTGCTAACGGGTCCGTATACTCGCAGTGAAGGGTTGAGACATAAGCCTCGATTGCATGGGTCATGGCATCCATTCCTGTGTGCGCGGTCAGCTTCCCTGGCATGGTCTCAGCCAGGGCCGGGTCCACGATAGCCACATCAGGTGTGATGTTGAAGTCGGCCAGGGGATATTTGATGCCTTTCTTATAATCAGTAATAACGGAAAATGCGGTAACCTCAGTTGCTGTTCCTGATGTGGAGGAAATCGCACAGAATTTAGCCTTGGTACGCAGGGTGGGGAAGCTGAATGGTGTAATCAGGTCCTCAAAGGATGTGTCGGGATATTCGTAGAATGCCCACATTGCCTTTGCCGCGTCAATGGGAGAACCGCCGCCCACAGCCACAATCCAGTCAGGCTCAAATTCCTGCATGGCAGCAGCGCCTTTCAGAACTGTATCCACAGATGGATCAGGCTCAACGCCTTCAAATAATTTAACTTCCATGCCGGCTTCCTTCAGGTAATCAACTACCTTGTCCAGAAAACCAAACCGTTTCATGGAGCCGCCGCCCACAACAACAATGGCTTTTTTGCCGTTCAGGGTCTTAAGGGCTTCCAGTGCATCTTTTCCATGGTACAAATCTCTTGGCAGTGTAAATCTCATGATAATACCTCCCAGTATATGTAAAATGTCGTTTTGGTGTGTTATTTCTTTAACGATTATATCTTAACACCATTGGTCTGGAATGGGTAGGTATGAAAAAGGAATACCGGTATTCCTTTTCCGGCATCTCCCTGAAGGAATTATAAAATTATTGGAAACTCGGGGGAAATGCTATCCGGTATGTGAAACTTATGGTATACTTCTCTAAAATGACTGAGAAAGGGGTATACCGGATGAATTTTTTCATGGGTAAGAAGTTCGTGGGACCTGGAGGCGGTAAAAAAGACCAGGGACCGGAAGTAGTATTTGACAACGGGGAAGAAAGCAATAAGAGGATGAAGCGGATGCTCCGTCCCATAAAGATAGCCATTGTGGTGGCTGTTTTGGCCATTGCTGCCTTTGATTCTTTCTATACCCTGTCAGAGAACGAGATGGCAGTGCTGACCACCTTTGGCCGTCCAAGCAGCGTCACTACCTCAGGGCCCAAGTTCAAGGTGCCTTTCATACAGAAGGTACATAAGATGTCCAAGGAAATCAAGGGCATGCCCATTGGATATGACCCGGATTACAATGCACAAAATCATGCTGACAGCGAGAACAATCCGATAACGGTTACGTCTGAGTCAGAGATGATAACCAAGGATTTTAACTTTGTGAATGTGGATTTTTACATCGAGTACCAGATTGTGGACCCCATCAAGGCTGTGACATCGTTCCCCAGAGCCTTGGCATCCACTCTTACCGTATAGCCCTTGATTATGCCGGACTCTTCCATCTTCTTGATGCGGTCCAGTACGGCTGATACAGACAAATGAATGGCTTTGCTGATGTCTGAGGCTGTTTCCCTTCCGTTCTCTTTTAGGATGTTCAGTATCTTATAGTCAAGTTTATCCATCTTGTCCCCCTGTTATTTTAGCTTTTCAAATGTGATTTCGTAGTATATACTGGTAGGTGGATAGAATGCATTTTCTGCACTGCCCTCTGTCCCGGTCACGGGCTAATTATAACACAAATCATCCAGGAGTTGTACTATGAACCTCTCTTATTTGAAATATGCGGTAGAAGTAGAAAAAACTGGGTCCATCACAAAGGCGGCTCAGAATTTTTATATGAATCAGCCCCATCTGAGCAAAATCATCCGTGAGCTGGAACGGGACCTGGGATGCGACATCTTCGACAGGACCAGCCGCGGGATGGTTCCCACCAAAAAGGGGGAGGAATTCCTGCGCTATGCAAAGGCAATCCTGGTGCAGGAGGAACAGATCG
>Ga0137302_10755_pt1 | contig 9147 bp, 7 predicted proteins | sample Ramsor2O_GlcNAcB_FD_97184 | JGI IMG/M metagenome (GOLD analysis project Ga0137302, IMG submission 97184) | Mouse cecal microbial communities from Vienna, Austria - N-Acetylglucosamine amended with D2O_GlcNAcB | ecosystem: Host-associated > Mammals > Digestive system > Large intestine > Cecum... | reverse complement strand
GATACGATTTCATTCCACTGTCTTTTCGGAACAGAGGGAGAAAAGCCATGGAGCTTCTATGGATATGAGGGCAGCCCGGTAAAATTTCTCTGTCCGGTTCCGGGATACGACAGGCATTTCCAGATTTGCGGGGAGCTGGGAATCCAGATGATTCCCGTACCCCTTCTGGAGGACGGACCGGATATGGAGATGGTGGAAACCATGGTAAGGGAGGATGCGTCCATCAAAGGAATCTGGTGTGTTCCCCTTCACTCCAATCCTCAGGGCGTGTGCTACAGCGACCGGGTGGTGGACCGCCTGGCGTCCATGGAGACGGCAGCCCCGGATTTCAGAATATTCTGGGACAATGCCTACGGCGTGCACCATATCTACGAGGAAGTGCCTCTTAAGAATATTCTGGAGGCATGTGAGGCTGGCGGCCATCCCAACAGGACTTACTATTTCTTCTCAACCTCCAAGATAACTTTTCCGGGAGCAGGCGTTTCGCTTATTGCATCAGGCTCGGACAACATGAAGGAGCTGAAGGGACATCTGTCCTCACAGACCATCGGACACGATAAGCTGAACCAGTTAAGGCATGTGCAGTATTTTAAAACGCCGGAGAATATCCGCGCCCACATGAAGGCTCTGGCAGAGGTGCTGAGGCCAAAATTCGACATGGTGCTTAAACGTCTGGAGGAAGAACTGGAAGGCAGCGGACTGGCGGTGTGGAGTCATCCAAAGGGAGGCTATTTCATTTCTCTGGATACCCTTGAGGGATGTGCAAAGCGCACCGTAGAGCTGGCTAAGGAGGCGGGTGTCACGCTCACAGGCGCAGGGGCAACCTATCCCTACAAGAAGGATCCGGAGGACAGGAATATACGCATTGCTCCCACCTATCCCACGCCGGAGGAGTTAAAGGCTGCCATGGACATATTCATTCTGTGTGTGAAGATTGCGGGAATCGAGTCAGTGGTGAATCAGGGGAACTAAGTATTGGGAAGTAATGAACAGGCAGCAGTATGGAAGAAAAAGGAGAACAGGTATGGAAAAAGTATATAATCCTTATGACAATGTGTTAAAGATAGTAAAGGAAGCAGCCGATATACTGGGCTATACGGACAGTGACATAGAGGCCATCAAATACCCGGAGAGGGAACTTAAGGTTGCGATCCCGGTACGGATGGACGATGGAACAACCAAGGTATTTGAGGGATACAGGGTACAGCACTCCACATCCCGCGGACCGGCCAAGGGCGGAGTCCGTTTCCATCCGGCAGTCAATCCTGACGAGGTCAGGGCCCTGGCAGCCTGGATGACATTCAAGTGCGCAGTGGTGAACATTCCTTACGGCGGCGGCAAGGGCGGCGTTGTCTGCGACCCCAATGAGCTGTCTGAAAATGAAATCCGGGCAATCACCAGAAGATACACGGCAGCCATTGCTCCCCTTATAGGGCCGGAACAGGATATCCCGGCTCCTGATGTAGGCACTAATGCGGCTGTTATGGGCTGGATGATGGACACCTACAGCATGCTGAAGGGCCACTGTATCCACGGTGTGGTTACAGGCAAGCCCATCTGCCTGGGCGGCGCACTCGGGAGAAATGAGGCCACCGGACGGGGCGTCATGTATACCACGAAAAATATACTGAATAAAATGGGAATCCCGGCGGAGGGAACCACGGTAGCCATTCAGGGAATGGGAAATGTGGGCAGCATCACGGCAAAGCTGCTTCACAGGGAAGGAATGAAAATCATAGCTGTCAGCGATGTATCCGGCGGAATCTATAATCCGGATGGACTTAATGTACCGGCTATCCTGGATTATCTCTCTCTTAACAGGAAGAATCTGTTAAAGGATTATAATGAAGAGGGAATGAGCCGCATTACTGCTCTTTGATTATATATTTCTTTATCATCATATCTGATTCCCTCTTTATTTTGAATCTGTAAAACTTGTTTGATGGAAAAGGCGGATGCCCGGCTCCATTCTCCTGCTGCGGGCTCCTGCTTAAGCACCTCCTGAAAGGGCAAGCCACTGCGGCCCTGGTCCGAAGCAGAGCCGGGCACCGGGGAGTCCCAGGAAGTAAACTCCTCCTCTTAAGGCAAACTGCCAATATTTATGTAGGGCGGGCATCCCGTCCCTCTGACGGGCGCCTGCTTGATTTTTCCCGGCCCCGGCATACTGCCACGGCCTTCTATCCCTTCACCACACCTATGGTCTTAAGGCGCTTCACAGGAACCACCAGATCCTGCTGGTTATCCATAACCTCCTCAATGTTCTTATAGGCAAACCGGCTCTCCTCCGCCACGTCAGCCTTTCCCTTCTTACCCAGAATCACACCCTGTTTCTGTAAATCCAGAATGACTTCCTCACAGGAAAATGCCGCCATGGCGCCTTTTCTCGAATATTGCCGGCCGGCTCCATGGGATGAAGAGCAGAAGCTCTCCGGATTTCCTTTTCCCATGACCACATAGCTGTAAGAACCCATGGCCCCCGGAATCACGGCTAATTCTCCGTTCTGAGCGCTGACAGCGCCCTTCCTGTGGACTCACACATCCTTTCCATAGTGGTTTTCAAAGGAGGCATAATTGTGGTGGCAGTTTATGTCATGGGAGAATTCCAGTGAAAGTTCGGTATACTTGCCAATCCATTTTTCCAGAATGGCTTTCACGGCTAACATCATCTTTTCCCTGTTCTCTTTGGCAAAATCCATGGACAGCTGCATCCAGTTCAGGTATTGTTTCCCCTCTCTGGTGTCCACCGGCAGGAAGGCCAGCCTGTATTCATCCGGCACAGAGCTGAACCATGTCTGGTTTAGCTGTCTTGCCTTATAGTGGAAGTAATCGCAGACCGACTTTCCGAAATGGCGGCTTCCCGAGTGAATCATCACAGCCAGATAACCGTCGTCGTCCTCCTGGAGCTCAATAAAATGATTTCCGCCTCCCAGCGTACCGATTTGGTAATATCCTGCCTCCAGCTGTCCCAGAAGCTCCGCATCCTCCTCATACCGGTCCATTTCCTCAAAGGCGCAGTCCATGGTATAGCTGGGCATCATGGTCTTATGGTGTGCAAATCCCACGGGCACGTTGCGCATGATATCGCCTACGATAGCCTGGATGAGGGAACCGTTGCCCGTGATAACCTCCCTGATGTCAGCCACCCTGATGTTGGTCTCCGTATAAGCAATGCCGCAGCCGATGTCCACGCCCACAGCATTGGGAATGACCACGCCGTCCGCCGCAATGACGCCTCCAATGGGCATTCCCTTTCCGGCGTGTGTATCCGGCATCAGACTCACCCACTTATGAAGGAAGGGAAGCTGTGAAAGATGATATGCCTGTTCCAGGCAACTGCCTTCCAAATCCTTGCGTTCCTTCAGCCATACCCTTACCGGAACCTTCATATTTTCTTTTTCATACATCACAAACATATATCTCACATCCTTTCTTCCTCACTCTGTACGCCGTCAATGGATTTTGGGATGAATCCCGCCCTGCCGGCGCTGTAGTAATCTGTCTTACCGTTCATATATTTGCGTATGTATCTTAACTACATGCTTATAATACCCGATTTTAACGTGGGTATCATTTAAAAAAAGTTGCGAACTTCCATTATTTACTATTAATATTATGTTTAGAAGTATTCTGTAATAGCAGGTGTGTTAACTTGACAAAACAGACCATTACATTAAAATGAAAGATAATAATATATAAAACAAACTTATCAGAAATCCACATACAGGAGGGGACAGCCATGGCTGAATTTCAGGAATTAATAAAGAACTTTGACCGCATCCGGGACTATATGCGCCAATTTTACGTATACGGGTTCAAGGTAAGGAACGATTTCAGCGAAAAGAGCTCCCGGACCTATGACAATGAACGCCGCCGCATTGAGAGCTGGCTCTCCCGGTACACAAAGTCCGATTACACCTCCAAGGGAAAACATGTCTACATCAATGTGGACAGCAAGACCATCCCCCAAAATCCCCTGTACGCCGCCTGGAAGTCCAAAAGCTTTACAGACAATGACCTGATGCTCCATTTCTTCATTCTGGACCTTTTATGGGATTGTCCGGATGGCATGTCGTCCGGCGCTGTAACCGACCTCATATCCCATAACTATGGAGTGGTATTTGACACCCAGACCGTGCGCCTGAAGCTGAAAGAATATGAAACCCTCGGAATACTGGTATCCCGTAAGGACGGCAAGACCCTGTCCTACGCCCTGGCTCCCCTTATGCCCATGGAAACAGACCCCCGGCGCGTAAATTCCAGTGTCATGAAACCGGATGAGACAGAGGACGGGGAACAGAACCTGTGGCAGTGCCTCACCACAGCCGTGAAATACTTCCAGGAGGCCACCCCCTTTGGCTACATAGGCAGCACCATCCTGGACCGTCAGGATGAATCCAATGATTTGTTTCAATTCAAGCACCATTTCATCGTACATACGCTGGAGGACGGCATTCTGGCCGACATACTGACCGCTGTCCGTGAACAGCGCTTGATCCGGTTTGAGAACAAAAGCAGCCGCAGCGGACAGATTTCCACCCTGTCAGGGGTTCCCCTGAAGATATTTGTCAGCACCCAGACCGGGCGCAGGTATCTGTGTCTGTATCTGCCGGAGCGCCGCCGCTTCAGCAACTCCCGGCTGGACTCCATCACCCGTGTGACTCTTCTGGAGCCATGTACATTTTATGAGGAAGTACTCCGTGATTTGGAAAAGAATAAGGAGAAATGCTGGATTTGTTCCATCCACTATGATCTGACAGATGAAAAAGAACTTCTCATAGATATACTCTCCTTTGGCCCCGTGGTCCGCGTACTTGGCCCTTCATCCTTTGTACGGCAGATTCGCAGACGGGTCAAAAGGCAGCATGATCTGTTCTACAGCGAGAAAGGATAAATTTAAAAAGGATGCCGTTGTGCAGACCGGGTATACTATGTATGCACCAGGACCGCCATACGGCATCCTTTTACTCTATGGTTCCTTATTTTCCTCTAATCTTAGAATTAAATTCTTAACAAGCTCTTCCTTACTCTTAAATTCCATCCTGACGTCAGTAATATACCGGAAAGCCTCATCCCATTCGCTCATGGAATAAGATGACATGCTTACCATGCGCATGGCATATAAAATATCCTCTATGTAAAACGGACTGTGAAGGTCCGAAAGGTACTGGCAGCCTGAGAGATCCTGCAATTTGGCCAACAGCCCCCCCTGAGATTTATCTGGCATCATATAAAACTCCTCTTCTACTTTCTGCATGTATATTTCCAATTTCCTCTGTGCAATCTATACATTGCAATTATATATGACATTTGTCGTAAAATCAAGGAAATGCAACCTATTTCTTGCATATTCCGGAGGATGCCATGGATCAAAAATTAAAGCAGGATTTAAGGATAGGGCCAAACATCCGAAAATACCGTCTGCAGTCACATCTTACACAGGATCAGGTCACTGCAAAGATGCAGCTGATGGGGATCAATATTTCACGCAGCATATATTCCCAGATAGAAAGCGGCACATACAATATACGAATCTCCGAGCTGGCTGCCATGAAGGAAATCTTTAACATCAATTATGAATCCTTTTTTGATGGAATCATGCTGAACCACAGGGATAGACAATAACAAAACAACATGAACAGGCCGCCTGTCAAACGACAGACGGCCTGTTCCAAACACAAAGGATAAAGGTATTTACCCGCAATGGGTACGAATTATTTACCGTAGTATGCTTTTAAATACATTTCTTTAATCTCGCTCATCAGCGGATATCTTGGGTTAGCGCCGGTACACTGGTCATCAAAGGCCTGCTCAACCATTTCATCCAGCCTGTCTAAGAAGTCTTTCTCATCAATGCCATAATCCTTGATGCAGGACTTGATGCCTACGCTCCTCTTAAGCTCCTCAATCTTCACAATCAGCTTCTGAACCGCCTCTGCATCATCCTTAGCCTGGATTCCGCAGAATCTTGCGCACTCCGCATACCTTTCACGGGTATGTGGATACTGATACTGGGAGAATGTACCCATCTTACGCGGATTCTCAGCAGCATTGAAATCAACCACCAGGGAAATCAGCAGGGCATTGGCAACACCGTGTGGCAGGTGATGGAATGCACCCAGCTTATGAGCCATGGAGTGGCATACGCCCAGGAATGCATTGGCAAACGCCATACCAGCCATACAGGAGGCATCCGCCATCTTCTGACGCGCCTCAACATTTGTAGGCTCATTGTAAGCTGTTGGAAGGTAATCAAATACGTTCTTCATGGCCTTAAGTGCAAGGCCGTCTGTATAGTCGGTAGCCATGACGGATGCATATGCCTCCAGTGCATGGGTCAGTACGTCAACACCGGATGCGCTGGTCAGACCTTTCGGCTGGCTCATCATGTTGTCTGTATCAACGATTGCCATGTTAGGCAGAAGTGCATAGTCTGCCAGAGGATACTTGATACCGGTTTCCTGGTCTGTGATAACTGCGAAAGGAGTAACCTCGGAACCTGTACCGGAGGAAGTAGGAACAGCGATGAAATATGCTTTCTCGCCCATCTTAGGGAAGGTGTATACACGTTTCCTGATATCAATGAAGCGCATGGCCATATCCATGAAATCCACTTCCGGATGCTCATACAGCACCCACATAATCTTGCCCGCATCCATAGCGGAACCGCCGCCCATAGCCAGGATTACATCCGGCTCAAATTCTCTCATGAGCTTGGCGCCAGCCTGTGCGTTAGCCAGTGTGGGGTCAGGCTGTACATCGGAGAATACGGTATATGTGATTCCCATTTCGCTCAGACGGTCTGTGATGACATGGGTGTATCCGTTCTTATACAGGAAGGAGTCTGTTACGATGAACGCCCTCTTCTTGCCTAAAACGTCCTTCAGCTCATTTAATGCTACAGGCAGACAGCCCTTCTTAAAGTAAACCTTCTCAGGTGCACGGAACCACAGCATGTTCTCTCTCCTTTCAGCAACGGTCTTGATATTCAGTAAGTGCTTAACCCCAACGTTCTCAGAAACGGAGTTGCCGCCCCAGGAACCGCAGCCCAGTGTTAAGGACGGGGCTAACTTGAAGTTATACAGGTCACCGATACCGCCGTGGGAAGAAGGAGTGTTGATTACGATACGGCAGGTCTTCATCCTTGCTGCGTGCTTTAAAATTTTCTCTTCCTCATTTACATTCACATACAGGGATGAGGTATGGCCGTAGCCTCCGTCTGCCACCAGACGCTCTGCCTTATCCAGAGCCTCGTCAAATGTCTTGGCCTTGTACATAGCCAGCACAGGAGACAGTTTCTCATGGGCGAACTCTTCGCTGATATCCACAGACTCAACCTCGCCAATCAGAATCTTGGTATCCTCCGGTACTTCAACGCCTGCCAGCTTGGCAATGGTTGCCGCTTTCTGACCCACAATCTTGGCATTCAGGGCGCCGTTTACAATGATGGTCTTGCGGACCTTATCAATCTCGCCCTGCTTTAAGAAATAGCAACCTCTGTATACAAATTCTTTTCTTACTTCGTTGTAAATGGATTCCATGACTGTAACGGACTGCTCGGAAGCACAAATCATACCGTTGTCAAATGTCTTGGAATGAATGATGGAGTTAACCGCCATCTTAATATCTGCTGTGTCGTCGATAATGACCGGTGTGTTGCCGGCGCCAACGCCCAGAGCAGGCTTTCCTGAAGAATAAGCAGCCTTTACCATGCCGGGACCGCCTGTTGCCAGAATCAGGTCCGCATCCCTCATTACCTCATTGGTCAGTTCCAGTGAGGGAACATCAATCCATCCGATAATGCCTTCCGGTGCTCCGGCCTTCACTGCCGCGTCCAGAACCACCTTAGCCGCCGCAATGGTACATTTCTTAGCACGGGGATGCGGGGAAATGATGATTGCGTTGCGTGTCTTTAAGGCAATCAGCGTCTTAAAGATAGCTGTGGAAGTAGGATTGGTGGTAGGAATAACAGCTGCAATCAGGCCGATTGGCTCGGCAATCTTCTTAATGCCGTATTCCTTATCTTCCTCAATCACACCAACTGTCTTGGTGTCCTTGTATGCGTTATAGATATACTCTGCCGCGTAGTTGTTTTTGATGACCTTATCCTCAACCACGCCCATGCCGGTCTCTTCTACTGCCATCTTTGCAAGCGGAAGACGCATCTTATCGGCTGCGCTTGCTGCCGCAAAAAAGATTTTATCTACCTGCTCCTGTGTAAAGGTAGAATAAGCTTTCTGCGCTTCGCGCATTGCGTTCATTTTTGCATTTAGTCCGTCTACGCTGTCAATGATTTCCGGAACAACCTGCTCGATTTTCTTTGCCATTTCCTTATCCTCCATTTTCCTTGTGTTTGCATCAGTACATTTAGGCTATACCTGCCTGTCAAGTCATTTTAAATTGTTACTCAACCGCTATTGACAATTAATTAACAATCTAACTGTTTGCATTATAAACCTTCGTTAAAAAAATGTCAATATGTAAATGAAAGATTTAATAAATTTTTTAAAGAGAGGGCAATATAAGAAAGAAAAGAGCTATCCTCTACCGCAATGGCAATAGGGGATAGCTGTAATTAACAATCGAACACAATGGCCAAATCTCAAGGGCCTTCCTATAGATAAATTTTTAATAATTCCACCTTATCCAGTCTCTCCCAGGGCAGGTCCAAATCATTGCGGCCAAAGTGACCATAAGCAGCTGTCTGCTTATAAATCGGACGGCGCAGGTCCAGCATCTTGATAATTCCGGCCGGACGGAGGTCAAAATTGGAGCGGATGATGTCCACCAGCTTCTCATTGCTCAATTTCCCGGTTCCGTAGGTATCCACCATGATGGAGGTAGGATGAGCAACGCCAATGGCATAGGACAGCTGAATCTCGCACTTGTCAGCCAGACCGGCCGCCACGATATTCTTGGCAACATAGCGGGCAGCATATGCAGCAGAACGGTCCACCTTGGTGCAGTCCTTTCCGGAGAATGCGCCGCCGCCGTGACGCGCATAACCGCCGTAGGCGTCAACGATTATTTTACGTCCTGTCAGACCGCTGTCCCCATGAGGTCCGCCGATAACGAAACGTCCCGTGGGGTTGATGAAAAACTTCGTGTTCCCGTCAATCATATCCTGAGGAAGTATCTCGTCAAAGATGT
>Ga0137302_10754_pt1 | contig 9187 bp, 6 predicted proteins | sample Ramsor2O_GlcNAcB_FD_97184 | JGI IMG/M metagenome (GOLD analysis project Ga0137302, IMG submission 97184) | Mouse cecal microbial communities from Vienna, Austria - N-Acetylglucosamine amended with D2O_GlcNAcB | ecosystem: Host-associated > Mammals > Digestive system > Large intestine > Cecum... | reverse complement strand
ATGTGCGGTGGCTGGAGCAGTTCTGTTCCAGCTACATGCAGTTTCTGACCCTGGGCGGCGTGTTGTGCGCGGTTATTGGTTTTGTGTGCGCCGCCCTGGTCTCGCTGGTGCATCGTCTGGACTGGGCGCGGAGCTTGAAAATCAGCGTGCTGTTTGTCATGTCCATCCTGTGCCTGGTTTTGTATGGCGGCTCCCTTTCCTTTGCCGTGTTTTATCTTCCCCTGGCCCTGATTAACCCCGCCGTGTATTGTTTCAGCGTCGGCCGGGCGGAATGAGCGTGCGGGCAGGAATGGTTTTATCTTTCTTTTCCGTGGCGGATATCCGTGGCTTCCTTCAGGAAGACGACGGTGGCGGCGATGGTTTTGGCAATGTCTCCTATCCGTTCCAGAGAACGGATAATGAAGAGAAGGTTGACGTTGAGGGAAGGGGAGTCCTCCCGTTCGGGGGAGACCAGAAGGGCCAGTGCTTTGCGATGGGCTTTGTCCAGTTTTTTGTCGCGCAGGCGTATTTCCCTGGCGGCGTCCACATCCTGCGTTTCCAGACACCTGGCGGCGTCTCTGAATTCGGATACGGCCATTTCCAGCAGAGGGAGCACAATATCCGGGGAGAGGGATTCCTGATGCCTGATGGAGGCCTTGGCATGCTTGGCGATACCCGTTACTTCCTCCATGCATTCCTGGAGCTTGTCCCCGCATCGGGAGAAGGTGATGACGAGCCTCAGGTCGCGTCCCAGCGGATGGAACTGGGTGAGTACGGAGGAGCAGAGGGAGAGAACCTGCCGGGTTTCTTCCTGCAGCGGGTCGCTGTCCGCAATGATGCTGTTGGCCCCGTCGCTGTCCGGGCCGGAAATGACCCGTTCCAGAATGTCCATGTATTTCAGCAGGCTGCCGCAGATGGCATTGACGCGGAGGCGGATAGCGTTCAGGGCCGCGTCGTAGTGGGGGAGGATGTGATTGCCGGAGGATGTCATGAGGAGAATGGTTTGGTAATGGGCTTTTAGCTGAAACGGCCCGTAATGTAGGCTTCCGTTTCTTTTTCCGTAGGATTGGTGAAGATTTGGGACGTTTCCCCGTATTCCACCAGGCGGCCCATGTACATGAAGGCGGTCCGGTCCGCGATGCGTGTGGCCTGCTGCATGTTATGGGTGACGATGACAATGGTGAGTTCTTTTTTCAGGTCTTCCATCAGGTCCTCTATTTTTAAGGTGGCGATAGGGTCCAGGGCGGCGCAGGGTTCATCCATCAGCAGGATTTGGGGGCGGTTGGCAATGGCGCGCGCGATGCACAGCCGCTGCTGCTGGCCGCCGGAAAGGCCGTAGGCGCTTTCATGCAGCTTGTCTTTCACTTCATCCCACAGGGCGGCTCCCTTCAGGCTTCGTTCCACGGTTTCGTCCAGTTCCGCGCGCCTGTTGCGGCCGGCCACACGGAGGGGAAAGACGATGTTTTCATAAATGCTTTTAGGGAAAGGGTTGTATTTCTGGAAGACCATGCCTACGCGCTTGCGCAGGGAGATGACTTCCACGCGCGGGTCATACAGGCTGGTGCCGTCAATGCGGATATCCCCCTGGTGGCGCACGTCCGGGACCAGGTCGTTCATGCGGTTGATGTTGCGGAGCAGCGTGGATTTTCCGCAGCCGGAGGGCCCGATGAGGGCGGTTACCCGGTTGGTTTCAAAGGTCATGCCGATGTTGAAGAGAACCTGTTTGCTCCCGTAAAAGAAGGAGAAGTCTTCCACTTCAATGATGGGCTCGTCGTCTGCGGCGGCTGGTTCAGTCATGGGATGGTGAAGGAAATGGGGTTAGAAGCTGGAGGCCGCGTATTTTTTGCGCAGGCGGTTGCGGATGAGGATGGCCGTGAGGTTCATGGCCACCACCAGCAGGATGAGGAGCAGCGTGGTGGCGAAAACCATGGGCTGGGCGGCGTCCGAGTCCGGAGACTGGAAGCCCACGTCGTAGATATGAAAGCCCAGATGCATGAATTTGCGTTCCAGGTGGATGAAGGGGCCTTCCCCGTCAATGGGCAGGGAGGGGGCCAGCTTGACCACTCCCGTGACCATGAGTGGGGCTACCTCTCCGGCGCCACGGGCCATGGCCAGAATGAGGCCGGTCATGACGCCCGGCAGGGCGCTGGGGAGGATGATGCGTTTAATCATCTGCCATTTGGAGGCCCCGCAGGCCAGGGCAGCCTCCCGCAGCCCGCGGGGGACGGCGGAGAGTGCCTCCTCCGTGGAGACGATGACTACGGGCAGCGTCATCAGGGCCAGCGTGAGGGATGCCCACAGGATGCCGGAGGTCCCGAAGGTGGGGGTGTTGTCCACAGCCAGCTTTTTCCAGTAGAAAAGTTCGTCGATGCTCCCTCCCAGATAGTAAACGAAGAAGCCGAGGCCGAAAACGCCGAAGACGATGGAAGGCACGCCCGCCAGGTTGTTCACGCAGATGCGCACGGCCTGAACCAGAGTCCCCTGTCTGGCGTATTCCCTCAGGTAGATGGCTCCGATGACCCCCACGGGCGTGACCAGCACACTCATGAGCAAAGTCATGATGAAGGTGCCGAAAATGGCGGGGAAGATGCCGCCCTCCGTGTTGGCTTCCCGCGGATCATCCGTGATGAAATGGTACAGGTTGTGGAGGAAGACGCCGCATTTGCCGAAGAACCCCAGGTCATTCGGCTGGTAGCCGTAAACGATTTTATCCATGCGGATTTCCTTTCTTTCCCCGTCTCCCAGGGCATACACAAGAGAGTCTCGGCCCTGTTGAGCCCTCAGTTTGGCTGCTTCCGCGGTGTACCGGGCGTATTCGGCGTTGAGCTGTTCCTCTTTGGCGCGGAGCCGGTCCAGTTCACTGGCCGGGTCGTCCATATCCGTGAGAATGGGGTTTTTCCTGGGGACGGCCGTACGCTGTCCGTTTTCTTCCCGGATGTCGTAGGAACGTTCTATGGCCTTGATATCCAGTCTGACGTCCGCCAGACGGGTATTGACGGAGCCGATGTCCCTGGTGTCAATGGTTTTGACCCTGTCCCTCAGGTCTGTTTCCCGGTCCAGCACGCGGCGGAAAGCCTCCATGAATTCCGGTGAGGCGGCGGGGATGGTTTCTCCGGAGGCCAGCTTGAGTTCCAGAGGTTTGACCAGGGCTTTCCCTCCCTCCATGCGTTCCAGGCACAGAAGGCCTTTGGGGGTGGCGGAGGCAGTGACATTGTGCGCGTCCACATAGCGGTAGGATTGTCCATAGGATTCCTTGCTGCCGGTGAAAAGCTGGTATTCCCGCACGTCTCTGGCTGTGGAGCCGGGATGGGCGGGGTCTGCGGGGACGTGGCGCGTCTGGTCCTTTGTGATGCCGGCGTACAGGACAAGCGGTTGTTCTTCTTTTGAAGAAGGGGCGAGCGTCAGTTCATGGATGGTTTTGGGCCAGAAGGCCTCCAGACCGTTGAAGACGATGATGCCCAGCAGGCCGAAAATCATGATGAGGCCCAGGGAGAGTCCGATGGAGGCGAGCCAGATATTGACTTCCCCCAGGGGACGTTTGGGGGCGGGCGGAAGGCTGAAGTCCTGTTTCATGGAAGGTGGATGGATGGGAGGGAAAGGGTTGGATGGTTCACACGACGTTGAAGCGTTTGCGGAGACGCTGGCGCACTATTTCCGCCAGAGTGTTCAGAATGAATGTCATGGAGAAGAGGATAAGGCCGCCCAGGAAGAGGACCCGGTAGTGGGTGGAGTCCTGCGCCGCCTCCGGCAGTTCCGTGGCGATGTTGGCGGAGAGGGTGCGCATGCCGTTGAAGATATTCCAGTCCATGATGGGGGTGTTTCCCGTGGCCATCAGTACGATCATGGTTTCCCCCACGGCTCGGCCCAGACCTATCATCAGGGCGGAGAAAATGCCTGCGGAAGCCACCGGAAGAACAACGGTGCGGACCATCTGCCAGCGGCTGGCCCCCAGAGCCTCCGAGGCGGCGATGAGGGAAGGGGGGACGTTGCTCAGGGCGTCCTCGGAAATGGTGAAGATGACAGGGATGACGGCAAAGCCCATGATGAATCCAACCACTAGGGAGTTGCGCTGTTCATAGGGCATGCCGAAGCCGTTGCGCCACAGGTCTGCGAAACTGGCGGCCTGGAAGTCCCCGTCTCCCCACAGGCCCATGACGCTGCGGCAGAGGCTGATGAGGGGCTGTTCCAGCCAGTAGCCCAGGTATTCCCAGCAGAACCAGGCGCAGAGCAGGATGACGGGGGTCATGACGATGTATTCCACACCGCGGCTGAATTTGTTGCGCCAGGCTGCGGGCCGGGTGGTCCAGAACCATGCGATGAGGGCCGCCAGGCCGGGAATGAGGACGGCCATGCAGAGCAGGGCGGGGACTTTGTCTTCCATTCTGGGGGCCAGGTAAAGGGCGCCGAAGAAGCCCAGCACTACGGAAGGAAGGGAGGCCATGATTTCCATGACGGGTTTTACCACCCGTTTGACGGCAGGAGCCATGAAGTGGGCCGTGTAAATGGCGGCTGTGACCGCTACCGGGACGGCGAAGACAAGGGCGTACAGGGTGCCTTTCAGCGTGCCGAAGACCAGGGGCATCAGGGACAGCTTGGATTCATAATCATCCGTGCCGCCCACGGATTGCCAGAGCCATTTGGGAGAATCGTACCCCTCATACCATATTTTCCCGACCAGGGCTTTGGCGCCGGCTTCCGGGTGCTTGTCTTCCAGAGAGAAGAAATGGATGTTTCCTGATGGGTCCACGGCAATGGCGGCGTTGAATTCCGCATTGGCGGCCAGTTGGACCGGAACGAATTCCAGAGGTCCGCTGTTCCAGCGGATGTCGGCCGTGGTTCCGTAGCAGAGCCTGAGTTCCCGCGGAGTGGAGACCAGGAAGGAACGGTTGATGCCGGATGCCGCGTAATGCTGCACCGGACCGTCCATGGGAGAGAATTGCCTGGTCTGGCCGAAGAGGCGCAGGGAAGTGCCGTCCGGGCGGGAATGGGGATAAAGGCTGAAAATCTTAAGGCTTCCCCTGTCGCCTCCTATGACCAGGGACATGTCTCCGAAAAGCCAGTTGACGGAAGTCATTTTTTCCCCTTTCCCCAGCGGGGTCGGAATCATCTGGCGTCTGACCCATGTTTCCCCGTCTTCATCATAGGAGAAGTAAAGAAGTTTGTCCGCATCCGTAGCGATGACGAGGCTGTCTCCGGAGGCTCCGGGCAGCATGGCCGTGGGGCGGCCTTCCAGCTGGTCCGTCAGGTCATGGAATCCGGAAGGCGCCAGTTCTCCCTCATGAAGCAGGGAGCGGGATTCTTCCAGCGTCATCAGCAGGAGGCGCGTGCCCTGTTCCGTCTCCACGGTTGCGGTAAATATTTTCCGTTCTCCCGCGTCCGCATAGGCTATGCCGGATATTTTGCCGGGGACGGAGCCGCTTTCCGTCAGGGGGTAGAGAGGGCCGGCCTCCGCTCCGGCTTTGTCCGGGCCGTGGGCATTCGTCCGGCCGTGGACGTTGAGTCCGGAATGAACATGGATGAGGCCCACCTTGCCGGATTCCGTGGCGATGGGGTAGGCGGTGAGGGATGCATCATAGGAATGGGCGCAGACGGTTTCGCCGTCCGGCAGGGAAACGGGAACGGAGGACAGGTTCCCGGTAGTTTTGTCCAGGAAGAAGATGTTTTTCCCGTTGCCGTAGACAAAGGGAAGCGTGCCGGAAGGGTCCAGGCCCCAGGTTCCCGGAACCGGAGAGGAGGGCGCGGGGTGCTGCCGTTCTTCCACGTCCGCGCTCTGGAAGAGAGGAATCGTAACGGCCAGCAGGAAGAAAAGAATGCCGAAAACGGCTACAATGACGGTGAATCCTCCGCCGATGATGGTTTTGGTCATGATGCGGTCAAACCACAGCGTGGTTTTTGCCACCTGAAAGCGTTCCGGAACGGGTTTGGGCTTTCTGGAAGGTGCGGGGGAGGGAGCATTGGAACTCATGACGGCAGAGAGGAGAAGTTGGAGGGCAGGACTCCGGCGGGCGGTCCGGAGTCCTGCCCCGGCATGTGTTTACGGCACGGGAAGGGAGTGTTTATTCAATGCTCTTGAGCACTTCTGCGCTGACTTTGGCGGGAATCGGGTAATAACCGTCCTTGGTCACGATTTCCTGGCCGTCTTTGGATACGATGAATTTGATGAATTCCCTGGTCAGGGTGTCCAGGGGTTCTCCCGGTTTCTTGTTGACGTAAATCAGCAGGTAACGGGAGAGCGGGTATGTTCCGTTGATGCAGTTATCGTAGGAAGGCTGTACCGCCGCCTTTCCGCTTTTTTCCGCCAGGGAGAGGGTTTTTACGCCGGAGGTGACGTATCCGATGCCGGAATAGCCGATTCCCTGTTCGTCGGAACTGATGCCCTGCACGACGGCGGAGGAACCGGGCTGTTCCTTCACGGAGTTTTTATAGTCCCCTTTTTTCAGGGCTATTTCCTTCACGAACCCGTTCGTGCCGGAGGCGCTGTTTCTGCCGTAAATGGAGATGGCTTTTCCTTTCATGGAGGGCACTCCCGCATCGCCCCAGTCGGTGATGTTGGAGCCGCCGCGCTTGAAAGTGGAGGAGAAAATGGAGTCGATCTGCGCCAGGGTAAGGGCCTGGATGGGATTGTTCTTGTTGACAAAGAAGGCCACGGCGTCCAGGGCCACTTTGATTTCCGTCGGCTTGTAGCCGTATTTGGCTTCAAAGGCGGCGATTTCCTCCCGCTTCATCTGGCGGCTCATGGGGGCGAGCTGGGCCGTGCCTGCCGTGAGAGCGGGCGGCGCTGTGGAAGAGCCTTTGCCTTCAACGCCGACTTTGACGCTGGGGTATTTTTTGCTGAATCCTTCCGCCCAGAGGGTCATCAGGTTGTTCAGCGTATCGGAGCCGACGGCGTTCAGGTTGCCGGAAACGCCGCTGGTGGGCGCATACGGCTTGATGCTGCTGTCAACGGTCACTTGGTTGGCGCCCATGCTCAGGGAGCTGAGGGCGGCGGCGATGGTCAGGATTTTGGCGACAAATTTCATGGCGTCTTTTTTGGAGTGTTGCGTCTTCCGTTTCCGTCCGGCGGGGCCGTTCATGGCGGAAGACGGGGTAGTGATACCCTCCCGCCCCCATGGTGAGGAAGAGAATCCTGGTTAAGAAATCGTCACAAACCCGGAGTAGCCAGGGAGCCCTGTTTTTGGGATACCATGCGTCCAGAGGCGCAGGACGCGCCATTAGAAGAACATGACTCCGCATCCAGCAGCAGCCGACCAGACCGCCGTAGAGGTGGATTCCCTGGATTTTTGTTATGGGAGCAAGCAATCCCTGTTCAACGTCACCATGAAAGTCCCCAGGAACAGGGTGACGGCGTTCATCGGCCCTTCCGGGTGCGGGAAGTCCACGCTGCTGCGCTGTATCAACCGGATGAATGACCGTATTCCGGAGGCGCGCGTTACGGGAGGCTCCATCCGCATTGATGGGGTGGACGTGACTTCTCCTTCCCTGGATACCATTCGTCTGCGCCGGGAGGTGGGCATGGTTTTCCAGAAGTCCAACCCTTTCCCGATGAGCATTTATGAGAATGTAGCCTACGGATTGAAGCTGGCGGGGGTAAAAAACCCCGGCAACCTGGAAGTGGTAGCCACCTACACCGTGGTGGAAGAAACCCTTCATCTCCGCCTGGAAGCGTATGCGGACGCAGCCACAATCGTCAACCTCACCAACCACGCTTACTGGAACCTGTCCGGCAAACCCACCATTGATTCCATGACCCTGGAGGTACGGGCCTCCGCCTATACTCCGGTGGACGCGACCAATATCCCCGACGGCCGTATTCTTCCCGTGGAAGGAACGGACTTTGACCTGCGGAAAGCAGCCCTGCTGGGGGAACGCAACTCCGCCGCCCACCCGGACACCGCCGCCGGACTGGACCACAACTACGTGCTGGATTCCGAACCGGGCGACAAAATCGCCGCCATCCTTCTTGACCCGGAATCCCGGCACCGCCTGATTGTGGCGACGGATGCTCCCGGCCTCCAGGTATATACCGGGGAATACCTGCCCCAGGCGCGCCAGGGAATAGCGCTGGAAGCCCAGGGCTTCCCCAATGCCGTCAATACCCCCCACTTCCCCAGCGTCATTCTGCGTCCCGGCCAATCCTCCACGCGCAGCATTACCTGGACTGTCAGATAGGCGGCATGCCTGAATCCCGTTTCCGAACAAAAAACGGCGCTTCAACAACGCCCGCTGCGGGCTTTCCTGTGCAGGCACGCGGCATCAGGAGGCCGCGTAAAGCCCTTCCGCCGCTACCTTTTGGAGCCCTTCCGCGATGCGTTCCAGGGAACGGCTTACAAAAACCAGATCCGCAACGGAAACCAGATTGTCCTGATATTGCTCAGGCAAGCAGGCAAATGCCTCCGTCAGGGACGCCGCATGCTCCGCCAAATCCTCCAGCGCAGGGACAAGCTCCGCCAGAGCCTCCCCGTCCCAGGAGGAAACAGCCTTATTCACAGCCCTGAACCGCTCCGCCATTTCCCGATAGACAGGATCCGCCAAGGCAGCCTCCCGGATGCGCGGGCGCTTATTCAGCCTGTTGGCCCTTTTGGCGATGGTCACGGCCTCATCACCAATCCGTTCATACATGGAGGACATGCGCAGGGAAGCCAGCACCACTTTGAGGTCGGAAGCCACCGGACTGAAAAAAGCCAGCAGATGCAGCCCTTCCCTGTCCACCGTCATTTCCAGCTCGTCCAATTCTTCGTCATCAGCAATAACCCGGTTGGCGGAAGACTCATTCTGCTGCAAAAGGCCGGCGGCGGCCAAATCAAGGGCGCTCTGCGCCTTATAGGCCATCTGGAGCAAATGCGTATTCAGGGAGGAAAGGGCGGCGTCAAACTCCCTCAGGGTGTGCGCGTCGTGATTCATGATTCGGAATATTGGCTTGATGATTGATAAGGTTTTGCCGGCATGATAAAAAAGATGCAGCCTGCGCAGGCTGTTCTTTCTGGCGGCGCTGGCAGCCAGCCTTCGTCCAGAGCCGGGAACATGGAGAACACGCCCGGTTCCATTTTTGGAAATATTCTTTGGAAAAAGCATAATCGTCTCTCTGTTAACTGAATCTTCCCGTAATGTAATCCTCCGTTTCTTTCAGGGAGGGATTGGAAAAAATCTTTTCCGTAGCATCAAATTCCACCAGCCTGCCCAACATGAAAAAACCGGTCAGGTCCGAAAC
>Ga0137302_10749_pt1 | contig 9292 bp, 8 predicted proteins | sample Ramsor2O_GlcNAcB_FD_97184 | JGI IMG/M metagenome (GOLD analysis project Ga0137302, IMG submission 97184) | Mouse cecal microbial communities from Vienna, Austria - N-Acetylglucosamine amended with D2O_GlcNAcB | ecosystem: Host-associated > Mammals > Digestive system > Large intestine > Cecum... | reverse complement strand
ACCACCCGAGTTGACAAAACTTTTATTCTTTGACGAAACAGTTCCAGATTGTGATCTTTCGCATATTCACAAAACACTTTTTTAAATCTATTATAATACTTCTGTCTTTTCTTCTCAGTGATACCAAATAAAAATGATAATTTCTTCGTAACTGTGTTATAATTCATTGTAAAATTATATCCTAGAAAATCAAATTCCTGCGAGGAACTTATTCCACGCTTGCAAATATATCTATACTTTCTTTCATTTAATCTCACTGGACAGTTCCCAAATATCTCACTAATTGATTCATATATTAGCTTCTTAACATCTTCATCTGAAATATAACTATTCAATATAATTAGTATATCATCAACATATCGTTCGCAGTACACAACACCATATGTTTCTAATTTCGCTCTTAAATTTTTATCAAAGTCCCGACATACTATTTCTGTCATAACATTAGACAAACACAAACCGGCATAGCAATATTTAAAATTTTCTACATATTCCTCAAAGAGCCGTTTGTCTTTTCTTGATAATGCTGACTGTTCTAAATACTGAACATAGATATATTTAGCAATAATACTATCAAAAAAGCTTTTGAAATCAGCTCGTATAATAACAAAATCATTTAAATCCTTTATAACTGGCAATATAGAAAACAAAGAATTGATAATTTTATTCCTGCTTGGATATTTTATATGAAAAGTATAATCCAATCTTTTTTTTTAATACTTACATATAACACTTTCTGTACTATCTGAATTAAAACTGTAGATAACCCTTTTCTTCTTTCCTTGAGTATATATTTCCTTAGAAGAACTAGAAAAATCATATCTTTTTTCTTTTATGTCATCTACATAATGTTTGACTTTCTCTTTTATTTCATCTTCACCTAATTGAAAATCACTATTTCGAACAATCTGACCTATTATTTTTTCCATAGTATTTTCTTCCTTTGTCCATTTATTTCAGAATATATAATGATTTTATTTTATCACACTTCTTATTCATAAACCACTATTTCTAAGCTAATCCTTTTGACTTACTTTATCTACACCGATCCATACTCAATCTCTGTCCCATCTTGAAAAACTGTCACAACCAGCCCACTCTCGTACACCTTGATATAATCAACCGTCCGAAGCATCATATCTATATCCAACTCCTTTATCGGCTGTGCATCCTTGGCAATCTCCATAAAATCCTTCGCCCGGAACTTCGCCAACAAATCCTCTCCCTGCATCTTCCTTTCCCACTCCGGCATTAGCATCTCCTGGCACTCCAACAGCCGATTCCACGCCATCAGGTAAATTTCAATCAACGTCTCCTCATAAATATGCCGATTCCCACATCCCAGCACACCTTTCACTTTATACCGCTCGCTACACTGCCACACTTTTCTATCCCCGCTCGGTGTCCGCCATCCCTTCCTCGCAAAAGCCCTGTTACATTCCCCACAGATAATCTTACCGGAAAATGGATTCGCCTCCGTGTTCTGGGAAAACCGAGTAATATTATGCTCCTCCAGATACCGCTCCCTCCGCTTCATCTCCAATTGCACACATTTCCAAATCCAAGGCTCTATAATCGCTTCATGGTCATCCTCAATATAATACTGCTGGATTTCCCCCTCATTCTGTACCCGCTTCTTTGTCAAAAAGTCCACTGTATAACTTTTCTGCAGGAGCGTATCCCCTTTGTACTTTTCATTTTCCAGCATGCTACCAATGGTCGTGGACTGCCATTTCGTCCCGCCATCCCAGTTTATCACACCTTCCCTCTCAAAAATCCGCTTAATATAATCAGTTGTCTTCCCCCAGAGGAACTCCATAAAAATCCGCTTCACAATCTTCGCCTGCTGTTTATTCACAACCAGCTTTCCGTTTTCATCCGCATCATAACCAAGGAACCGCTTGGTACTCATCTTATGCTGCCCAATCTCAAACCTCTTGCGGATACCCCATGTGCTGTTCTCTGAAATATTCCGGCTTTCATCCTGTGCAAGGGAAGAAAGAATTGTAAGCAACACTTCTCCCTTCGCATCCAAGGTGTCTATGGCCTCCTTTTCGAATGTCACCCCAATGCCAAGTCCCTTCAGTTCCCGCACATAATTCAGACAGTCCAGCGTATTTCTTGCAAACCTGGAGATGGACTTCGTGATAATCCGGTCAATCTTCCCTGCCCGGCAGTCCAGAATCATCCTGTTAAATTCATCCCTTTTCTTGGTATTCGTACCTGAAATACCTTCGTCCGCATATATCCCGGCACATTCATATTCCGGGTTACTGTTGATACTTTCCGTATAAAACCGCACCTGGTTCTCATAGCTTAATAGCTGTTCTTCTTGGTCGGTACTCACCCGGCAGTATGCCGCCACCCGCAGTTTCTTCCTCTGCACGGCATTCCCTTCCCCTGCTGTCGAATTCTGCTTTGCTGGTATAACGGTAATGTTTCTTGCCATTGCTGTAAACCTCCTCTGCCACCATTGGTTCTATAATATCCTGCCGGGCTGCCGATTCATCCGGAATCCGCACACCCGGACAGGCTTGCTTTCCCTCTTCAATATAAGTGGAGCAAAGCCACTCTACCTTCTTTTTATACCCTATCCTGCGCCGGAGTGTCTTTCCGCAATGCGGACAGTACATCATTCCCGTCAATGGATATCTGTTCTGGTACTTTTGTGTGTCACTCTGGGCAATGTTCCTGCCCCGTTTATTTTCTTCTATCCTTTCCTGAAGTGCATCCCAAACCTCCGTGCTCAAAATCGCCGGATGGCTGTCCTCCATGTAATAACTCTGTACTTCCCCATGATTCCGTACCGTCTGGTTCCTCTTATCCTCCGGTGTGTAATATTTCTGCAAATGGAAATCCCCTTTGTATTTCTCATTTTTGAACATACCCATAAATGAACCGCCAGTCCACTTCCCTCCTGTCACAGACGGGACTCCCAGAAAATCCGCCAACTGCCCCAGACGGCTGGAACCCACTCCCAAAAGGTACATATCCGCAAAGAACCGGACTGCCATTGCCTCTTTGGGATCGATGACCAGCTCCCCAAATTCATCCTTGTCATAGCCCATGAACCGCTCCGTGTTAATCATGTACTCCCCACGCTCAAATTTCTTGCGGATAGACCATTTCCGGTTCTCCGACACATTCCTGCTTTCTTCCTCGGCAAAAGAAGCGAGGACAGTGAGCATGACCTCACCGTCCCCGAATAATGTGTTGATATTCTGTTCTTCAAAATAGACAGCAACCCCAATCAGCCGCAGCTCCCTTACCGTTTCCAAAAGAACTGCTGTATTTCTGGCAAACCGGGAAATGGACTTTGTGATGATTAAATCTATCTGGCCGTCCTTCGCCATCTGCACCATCCGCTGGAATTCCGGACGGTTCCTGCTGAAACCGGATATCCCATGGTCTGCAAACACGCCAATAAACTCATATTCCGGGTTGGCTTTCAAGGAGCGTTCATAGGAGGATATCTGGTTTTCCAGGGATTCGCCCTGTTTCCTGGAATCCGTGGAAACCCTGGCATAAGCACAGACGCGTTTCTTTTTCGGTATTTTATTCTGTACCGGCTCCAACATCCGTATCCTCATAAAACCTTCTCCCTTCCGAAGTATTCTTTTACAAACCGCTTCACACATTCATACTGCTTTCCTGCGTCTCCGTCTTCATTAATGCATATCACTGGCACCCCTGCTTTACTACAGGCTTCCATAAATTCAAAGAACTGCCGCCAGTCACGGGCAATCATAGTGGCGTCCCTTGTGACTACCACCCGGACATGCCCGGCCTGGATTTCCTCAATCAACTGCCGGAACGCTTTCCGGTTTGCGTCTACGCCAGACGCTTCATCCCAAAAGAAATGTTCTTCCACCGTCCGCTTACCATAGCGCCTGCGGAATGCTTCTCTCCCCGGTTCCACATATTTTTCATATCCATGATCCCGGTATGTGGTTCTGTAATAATATGCCACCTGCATCTTCATCCGGCATCCCACTCCTTTCATTTTTGGTTTCTCATTGAGCAAGCTCAATAAGCGTAGTATATTAATCACTCTGAACGCCCTATAAGTCAAGCAGGCAGGCGGTTTCCACGTCTTTTCTTTTGGTCTGCGGAAACTTATTTCAGAAGGTCAAAAAGAAGAACCCGGCAGGTTCCCCCACCGGGTAAATCTCTATATCCTCGTCACATAATCCAGTGAAATCCACCCGTCTCGCTTATTCTGGTAAGATTTCAACAGCCCCCACTTAGAAGCCCCGGCTCCTTGCGCCTCCTCCACAATAGTAAACGCCCCTACTCCGGTAAACCTTCCCGTCCTCGCATAACCAGTTCCTGGCCCTTTCCTGATATTCAAATCCGGGATATCCACCTTCACCATATAAGAAGATGCCGCCGACAGCTTCTCCATAAACTGTACATACTGCTTATCCGAAGTCAAAAACAGTCCGGATTTCAGCTTATACCACAGTTTATCCGCGCTGATGCCCACCACCGTATACACGCCGTCAAACACCACCTGGTCCACATTATCCCCCATACACGGCGATTTCCTCACATTTACTCCGTCTTTCCCTTTATAGAACACCTTCACAAAACCGGACAGCGGATTAATCGGCTGGTTCGGATTCCCAGAACCCTCCATACCGTCTCCTGCATCCCAACTGTCTCCAATGATTTCCTTCAAAATAGCCATAATCTTCCCGCCATAACCTGCCCCGGCAGCCCAGCCCTTTCCGTGCGGATTCTCCGGAATCCCCAGCCATTCCACATAAGGCGCAGAACCCCTGACCACATACCGAAACCTTGGGTCAACCTTCGGGTTCACCAATTCCTCCGTACACGCATATGCTTTCAGATGCTGTACCTGCACACGGATTCCCATCTGCGGCGAATCAAAGGAATTCCCCTTCTTCCCATTGGATGTCACACCCATCCCGCAGAAATTATTCTGCTCCAGCATCACTGCCGAACCGGAAAACCCAAAATTCCCGGTCTCCACGCAGGACTGGACAAAAGCAATATCCCCTCGCACGCCCTCTGCCTCCCCTTCGGACAGGTATAGCGGGATCATATCCAACACCGACTGTGCCACCGCCGGATTTTTCTTTTTGACATACTCCCGCATCTGCTTTGCCGCAGCCACAGCCTACCCATGATCTTTGTATAGGAAGAAACATCCTCCCCCTGCCCGGAGCCGCCACTCTCAATCCGCCGTTTAAATTCCTCCCACATCCCCTTCTCTCTGATCTGGGAAGGACAGTTCTTCGCACACACATCATAATGCTGCACCACCCGGTCAGCCGGAATCCCCGTCTCCGCCATTAGTTGACGGACAAACTCCACCGTATTGGCAAAGGCTCTCTGAAAATCATACCCTGCCTGCACGCACATCTCCACTCCGATACTGTTTTTGTTGTTCACCGTCCCAAACAGCCGTCCACCATAATTCACCCCCACATGCCAGCAACCCCGTCCATGGGGAGCCGTCTGGTAAACCGTATCCTTGTCATCCGTGTAATAATGGACAGACGTGTTTAAATTCCCGTTATACTGCGCCCTGGCATGGGCGCTGGCATCCGCCCCTGCCGCAAAATTATCCGTGTTATGCACCACGATATACTGCGGATTATTGCTCTCATACGTGTTATTTTCAGAAACATAATTCTTATTTACCTTCATGTCCGTTCCCCTCCTTCAACTGCTCCAGCACACTCTTCAGCTTCTCCGGAATCGGCAGCCCAATTTTAACCGCATTCTCCAGAATGGAAATCCCCTCATTGGACAGGTAGAAAAAAATCACCGCCGTCCGCAGCACGCTCCCGTTTCTGATCACATGGGTATCGATGATATGCGCCATAGCAACCAGAGAAAAAATGACCACTTTCTTAAAAATCCCCCGGAACCCAACCTGGCTGGAAAGCTCCTTATTCAGAATCCCCACCATCACCCCGGTCACATAATCCACTACCACGAAAACAACCAGCGCATACAAAAAACCATCAAAGCCTCCCATGACTGCCCCCAAAGCACCGCCCATAGCGGCAAATACATACTGCATCGTGCCTGTTACATTTCTCATCTCAAAACCCTCCTTGTTTTTCCGCACAAAAACAGCAGCCCGTTTTGGACTGCCGCCGTTCCCGATTCCATAAGTTTTCCTTTTCCCTGCCGTCCTTACGGCACGGCCTCCTCCGTCAGTGTATAGGTAATCTTCATCGTCTTGTCCACTGTCTTCACCACCGCCGATGACAGGTTGTTAATAGTTGCCAGATAAGGTGTCAGTAGGTACATAGTCCGGTACTCGCTCCCATAACTCCCTCCCCACCCCAAAAGAAAATTCTTATACTGGAACAGCGGGGTTGCCGCGTCATTCAGCCGGGAACTCCCCTTGGTGCGGATTACCTTATCCTCAACCGTAACCTGGAAATCCCCACCGATAATCAAATCGCCAACCAGCGTCATATACACCTCGCAGGTCCCTGTCTCGCACAGCGGCTTCCATTTGGAAGTAAACCCCAGATTGATCAGCGTCACATCTGAAGAATTGGAAAGATTAATCTTATAAATCCCCTTCTTGTTATTCGCCATCACATACAGGTATCCGCTCCGAATACAGCACTGCAGATACCGCTCCGGGAAAGAACTGTCCTCCTCCCGCCGCCCCACATCCATCAGCTTCGCATTGGACAGCGTCCACTCCCCCTCCGTCATGGAATAATTATCCTTCTTAATCTTCACCCACACCATAGTAGCACTGCCAGAGGAATTACCCTCATTGGAAAACCCGTACCAGTACCCGTTCCCGCCGTCCAGAAATTCCCCGTACAGCGTGTAATCCCCAAGAAACCGGAACGTGGAAGTCTGAATCACCTGGTCATCCACCACCGCAAAGGATGAGTCATCCAGCTTCTCGTTCAGCCCCACCGTAAAAATCGGGATATGCACCTTCCGTATACGCACCCCCGTATCCTGATACGTGATGGAATACAGAAGGTTCCTTTCAAAATCCACCTCCACCGCCTCAAACAGCACCAGCTCCCGTGCCATAGCCATCTCGTCCAGCTTGATGCTTTTAATCTGCTGAAATGTGGAACTGTCATTCACCAGGCTCCCATAAGCATTCGCCCCGCCCTGGGCGCTGGTCAGGGCGGCCGCCGCAATGGTACCGTTCCCCTGGCTCGGCGTGAACTCCCACACAAACTTGTATCCATTGTCCAGCTTCTTGCTCTCCGTCAGGTTCATGCTTCCCCTCGCCACATTCGCCGTGGAATTCACATTATTTGACGCATAAGCCACTGGCAGGTTATCCGACAGGGAATAAATATTGTCCGCCCGTTCCTCCAGTACCTTGGAAAACAGCAGAATCCCCCCAATCATGTTAGGGCAGACCGGAAGTAATACCTCCTGCCATTTCACCCCGTCAATACTCTCCCCGATTTCGTAAAATACCCCCATGGGATTTAGCCCCAGAATATGGTTCACCGCTTCCGTCACCATATTTTCCTCCGTCACCGCCGTGACCTCCCCGGTATTCACATCCGTAAGTTCAATCCTCATCGTTCCCGTCAGCCTCATAACGCCCTCCTTAACTCAAATCTACCGGACATCCAAACGCGCCTACTGGAATCCGCCCCATGCTGTCTGCCATCTGCCTCTGTACAAGCTCCATGGTTTCAATTCCAACTGTCTCCGCAAACCCTCTGACACCCAATCCTGCGCCAACCCGGAACGCAGAAACCGTTTCCTCCAATACAATCTTCCCATCCCATGCCGGAGCCGCCGCCATGCCCTGCCCGCTGATGGAGGCAAGGCATCCCCCGGTATCAATCTGTCCGCTGCCGCCCTCCAAACGAAGGAATACCTGAAACGTGTTCGTAAAGTTGGGAATCAGTTCCTCAATAGGATAATACAAAGGCAGCACATGCTTCCCACTCCCCCAGGTTTCCGCCGGATAATGGGTCAAAATCTCTTCGTCATTGAACACATACCTTACACGCGCCACGGCCCTTCCATCCGCAGGAACCGTGACCGGCAGTTCCGCTTCCACGCTGACATTTACCGTAGTTTCCGTTCCATCCTCAGCTACAGACGGAACCGGGACAACAACCGTTCCCTTCGCCGTTCCTGCCTGTACCGCCGCATTTGCCGACACATCCACCAGCACAATCGCAAAGAACTGTACATGCGTCTCCTCTGCCGCCGCAAACTCAATGCTGATAATCTTCACATCCGTCTCATTCACTGTATAGGCTGATGCATTGGTAAACGTGTGAATTCCTATCTTCCCCGCTTCAATCTGGTTCAGCAGGCCGGAGAGGTTCTTGTCATTCTTCGATTTGGCCTGTGCCATCCTGGGATTCTTCCCCACACATTTCAAAGAATGCTTCCCATTAATCTTAATCTGATATCCAGTCACACAGGCTAACTGCGTTTCATCCGCATGACCGCCGGAGAACACCAGCACATCCCCCAAATCCAGAGCCGGATTTCCAATAGTGTCTGAATCAAAAGGAACATAACGGATGACGGATAAATCAGACAGGATATTCTCCAGCAGTGCCTTCCTCGTCTCCTTCAATCCAAACTGCAAAAGCGGATTTACACCCAGGTTCATGGTCAGCCCGTCATCTGTTTCCAACGCATAATACTCTGCTGTCTGCGTCTTGACATTCGTAGAACTGATTGCCGCATACCGGGTAATAAAATCCGAAAAGCTGCTGGAAAACCGCTGCCTGTCGGAAACCGTCATTACAGGCACATTCCTGTATTTCCTCAGTTCCAGCTTTCCCGTCCGGTTAATGCAGAAAAAACCTCCCAGCACCTGCCCCACATAATACAGCACGTCCCGGTACGTCTCAATATCATTCTCCGTATACACTGACAGCAGTTCCGTACCGTTTGGCATCGCCTCAATCTCCGCCTGGGTATGGGCAAGCTCCACGTTACAGGCTTTACAGCACAAAACCAGGAAAGCATAAGCATTCCCCACAGTCTCAAAACCATTGAAGCTTCTCTCAAACCGCAACATGTAATCATACGCCTTTATCTCCAGACAGTGTAGCGTCCGGTTCGCCTCACTCACCTCAAAAATCTCCATGGGGACTTCCTCAAAGCTCCCGTTCCCAAGCCGCAGATGATAGAACAGTTCTATCTTCGCATCCTCCAGCGTATATCGGTCAATCTCCGAAAACAGGGTGAGCCCTATCTCCGCCGCATACACCGTGCCAATCTCAATCTCTGTGCTGCCGCAGCACTGGCCTAAGATGTAGCCGGATCCTTTCACGATATCTCCATT
>Ga0137302_10740_pt1 | contig 9521 bp, 8 predicted proteins | sample Ramsor2O_GlcNAcB_FD_97184 | JGI IMG/M metagenome (GOLD analysis project Ga0137302, IMG submission 97184) | Mouse cecal microbial communities from Vienna, Austria - N-Acetylglucosamine amended with D2O_GlcNAcB | ecosystem: Host-associated > Mammals > Digestive system > Large intestine > Cecum... | reverse complement strand
GGAACACTGCTATTTCCGTAAGATGGTCTTGTTGGATCAGAAAAACCAGAAATCAAAACTCTACTATTTGCCTGTGTTAGATGAAACCAGTGATATTCAGCTACAGAGGATTCAGTATACAAATGGTAAGGGGGTTCCAGAACTCATGGATATTAAAGGAGAAAGGATTGAACTGGATCGGAATCTTTTTTGGGTTAAAGATTCAAAAAAGAGACATATTATTTTGTCATTAGATATGGCGGAGAGTTTAATTCGACGTGGAATAAGAGGATTAGGGCTCTGCGAAGTGAAATTATATAGCAAAAATGGAGAGGAGTCAATATGATGAGAGAGGAAAAAATTATTGTTTATCCCTTTGAGGAAGTAATAGTCCTAGATTATCAGGCTATTCAAGAGATTAATGAACATGCTCAAGTAGAAATAAAAGGGAGAATCCCATTTGATAAAAAGAATGAATATATTGCAATGGGAAGAAAGAATGGATGGGTAAAGGTGGTCACATTTACGGAAGGTAATGAAAACATCATATTTTATGGTATTATGTATGAAATGCGTTTGGAGGTTGTCAGCGGAACCTGCATAATTTATTTATACCTGAGATCGGGAACTTCATTAATGGATTATAATGATCAGATAAGAAGTTTCCAGGATAAAAATTTAACCTATAGTAACCTGCTTGATATTTGCAACCAAGGATATGATGATTCAGCCAAAATTATGACTGCTGGGAAGGGAAAGGTGATTGACCGGTTTATCATGCAGTATAAAGAAACAGACTGGCGCTTTATAAAACGATTGGCTAGTATGAATCATACAATAGTAGTTGCAGATTGCTATACAAAGGGAGAAAAATATCATTTCGGAATACCAGATAGAAAAGGAAAAACGGTAGAAGAACTTAAAGAATATAGGATGATATGTGACGCACGAGAATATCAGAATAAAAATAGCCATGGTCTTAATATACGAACAGAGGATACGGTGTCTTATGTGTGGGTGAGTAGGGATAGTTATAAGATTGGCGAACAGTGGACTATTGATGGGAGAAGGTTAATTATTTGGAAAATAGAAACATGTAGAAAAGGGGATGAACTTTATCATACATACTATATGAAACCAGAGGCAGGTTTTCAGTCTATTACTTATAATAACAATCATTTATGTGGGGTTGCATTATTTGGTAAAGTAAAGAGAATCAAGGATGAAAAAGTGCAAATCGAAATTTTAGAGGATCAAAATAAGGACAGATCAGGTGCATGTTGGTTTTCTTTTGCCAGTCCTTATTCTACGCCAGATGGTACAGGATGGTATTGTATGCCGGAACCGGGAGATAAAATCCGTTTGTATTTTCCAACAGAAAAGGAAGAGGATGCTTATGTGTCTAGCTCATATCACGAGGAGGGATCATCACTTAGGACACGTCCCGAGTGTAAATTTTGGCGCAACAAAGAAGGAAAGGAAATACAGCTTTTTACAGATTATATTTTGATAACGAACAATGATGGTACGTTTATTAAATTATCAGATACAAAGGGAATAGAGATTGTTAGCACAGGAAGTGTGAGAATACGGGCAGAAGGGCTACTGGATATTTCTAGTAATAGCTCTTCTATAGAGATGAATGCACATAAAAAGGTTATGCTGAAACAGGGAGATACTGAAATTAATTTGGCAGGAGATTTAAATATGAAAGGTGCTAGGGTTATGTTGTAAGCTCTACGAGGAGGAATAAAAGATGAAAATAAAACTTGCTGGTTATCTAAGCCTAGACACAGAATTACCTCTGCTAGGATGTGACTATTTCCAGTTTGTTTGGAAATCTGGCTGTCATGCTTTACTGGAATTAGAAGGATATATAAGTAGAAATACAAATTATAGCTTAGAGAAAATAGTAAACAGCAAAGTAAAGATATTATTGGATGAAAAAGGGAAAGATCAAATTCTTTTTCATGGATATATAATAAACTTTAATAAGATAATTGTAGGAGATACTGAACGGGTTGTACTAAATGTGTTATCAGCTTCCTATAAGCTAGACTGCCAAGCCACAAGTAGATCATATCAAGATATGGAGAAAACATATGGAGAAATAGTCAGGTTGGCTGTTCAGAAAGAAGGGGGACTGGTAATACGGAATAAAAAAACGGACAGGAAGATTAGCAGTCCTGTTATTCAATATGAAGAAACAGCGTGGGAATTTGCAAAACGATTGGCATTTGAGTTAGGGATTTGTATTTTTCCCGATATAGAAACTGGAGAGCCAAACCTATGGTTTGGAATGAGAAATGGAAAAAATGTATTACCATTTTCGGAAGTTAATTATTTGGTTCAGATATGCCATCATGGGAATGAGGAAGCAGCAGTTATCAGTTTTAGGATTGAAAGTATTGTCAACTATAAAATTGGTGATTATATGGAGTATGCAGGACAGGAGGTTGTAATTACTGAAAAGGAAGCTAGGTATGAGAAAGGTGAACTTGTTTTCAAATACCTGCTAGAAAATAAAGCATTAAGGAGAGCCAAGTATTCTAGCTATTTAGCAGGCTTAGGACTTTGGGGAGCGGTAAAAGAAATAAAGAATGAATCTGTCAGTGTTGCACTGGATATTGATCAAGGGCAAGATACAGGAAGTTACTTCTATCCATGGTATTCTGATACAGGGAATGTTCTGTATGCGATGCCGGAGGTGGGGGCAAAAGTTTTACTGTATTTTAATTGCGCTGCTGGTAATAATGGTGCAGTAATCCATTGCCTGAATAAAGAGAGGGAGGAGCAAGAAAGGGATTATAAGAGCAGAAATATGAATTTAAAAGAAGGAAATTCTGTAAGTCTTTTTGAGAACGATATCAGTTTTTCCAGAGCAAAACATGATGTACGAGTAAGCGATAACTCTGTTTTACTATGTACCTCGAAGAAATTAAAAATAACAGCAGAAGGAAAGATAAAATTTGAGGCCTCAAATATTAAATTATCCATGCCAGATGAATTAAACATCTGTCAAGTATAAGGAAGGAACTAAAAATCATGGAATATTTTGATGAAAAAATACTGGAATTAGATTGGGAAAAAGAACGGCAGAAGCATACTACTTTACAGAGTGGAATTTATGTGGGGGATGATTTAGTTACCTTTAGTCGAGTTCAGTATCCGAATAGTAAGATTTATCTGTTTTTACCAGATCCTTTTATTAAGATGCCGGACGAAGTAAAAAATATTAAATATCCATCAAAGGAAGCTCCAGAAATTATTATGACTAGCTTAGATAGTAAAGTAAATATTGCATTTAACTTGTTGCCAATTTTGATGAAGGAAGGCGATACCCAGGCGATGAGCAGTCAATTCCAGCTTTCTTTAAAGAATATGAATCCTTCTCTTGTTATTAAGAATCCTACGACTGAAGAAACGTATAATGGAAATGAAGTGAGTTGGTTTGATTATAAAGGGTATCATCTTGATGGTCAGAGCTTTAACCGTATTTATATATTGAAGATGAAGAAGACTGTCCTACATGGTATCTTTAACTGTCCTTTAAGGGAAAAGGATAATTGGGATAATATTATCAATCAGATATTTATGCAAGTGGAAGAGGAGATATAGTTACAGCCTGCATTATTGATTTAGGGTAGTGTTAATCATAAAGTGATTTGTGCTGTCATGATATTCTTCTGGAAAGAAAGGAGTTATATGGATCGGGGATTAGAGATGGAGGAATATATAAAAGAATACCGGAGTGAACGGAAAAAAAGTAAAAGAGTATTTTTAAATTCCAATGAAACAGAGCTGAATTCAGAATTATGCCTAAGAGTCGATTATCTGGTAAAAGAGCAAGTCCAGAAGCAAGTGGAAGAGAAACAAGATAAAATAAAATATCTTTTATTATGCAGGCTATTAAGTGGTGCCTATACAGAAAATTATGAGGCAATTCTTGGATTAAGCAGTTCTTTGCTATATTTAGATGAAAATAAGAGCCTTACATACTGGCGGCCAGCCTTGATTTACGATAGTATTGACCGAGATATGAAGGAGGTTGAAAAGCTGCTAAATAAAGGTTTTATAAGGCTGCAAGAATATGAACTGTTTCGTTTGAAGCAAAAGCTTCTTAATGATGATTGGGAGTTGTTAAAGGAATGTTTTCCAAGAATGATAGAAAGAAATTTAGGAATGATCACAGAGAGCAATCTTCTTATGGAGAAGCAGTTTTTAGTCCTATGTGGAGATTATATGGAGGAACTGCCTGTTATTTGGATGACTTATACTCAGTGTGCTTAAAAGAGATAAAATATCACTAGTATTCTCCAGTATGGTAATACGTATGTTTTGTGCGCAATTTTCAAGTACACTATAGAGAGGAGTAAATTGATGAGTAAAAAGAAAAGTTCTCTTCATATGGGAAATGAGTTTAATCATTATGGAGAAAGAAAATATATAAGAGCAAATGAGCATGGATTCCATTCTCCGCACTCGCAGAAAGATGTGTGTCCAACTCCAGACTTTACTAACTGTATATTGAAAGTGTTGGGAAGTGTTCCAATAGCACTTGATCCTTTAAGTATAAACAAGTTTAGCCAGCTTATATTAGGGTCTCAGCCAAGTACGAACTGTGTTCTTGTATATAAGGATCCTGATGGTTATAAAATGACTTTTCGAGTTGCAAGCAGGGGGGTTACTGCTGGAGCATATCTGCAAAAATATAATAAAGAAGTTATTCAATTTAAGAACGTTGGAGAACAAAACGGTTGGTATAAGATGCCATTAGGGTGGAGATACAGAGAGGCTGGGGAAGATGTAGTTAAATGGAAAAAGATAGATGGACTTTGGTATTACTTTAACGATGCAGGATATATGGAAACGGGCTGGCATTGGGAGGAGGCAAGTAATAAGTGGTATTATCTTGATCCTGCAAAAGGGTATATGAAAAAAGGCTGGGTCCAGCCCGAAGGTGATAAATGGTATTATTTAAGAGTAAAAGATGGTAATGGAAATACTATTAAAGATGGCACTCATTACATGTTAACCGGCTGGCGGGATATAGATGGGGAAACTTATTATTTGGTAACACGTAAAGACGAAAAAGATATTGAGCGAGCTGGATATATGGCCGTTGGTTGGAGAGAGATTCATGGAAAACAATATTATTTTGATGAAAAGGGGCATTTGCAGAGAAATAAATGGATAGAGGATGATTCCGGAGCATGGTGGGTCGATGAGAATGGAGTATGGGATCCGAACAAAAATGAAGAGGAAAATTGCTATGATATAAATTACAAACTTGATAAAGATGAAGCATTTTTTGTTGCAGTTGTATCAGCAGAGTCTGTTGGAGAAGGGGAATTAGGGTGGAAAGTAGTTGCGAACGTTATCATGAACCGAGTTGGACAGAGAGAATGGGAAAAGTTAAAAACCCCAAGAGCTGTTATGGAACAACCAGGTCAATTTTCTTGTTTAAATGATGGCGGAAGCCCTCAATATAAGAAGGCTGTAAATTATCTTAAAAATAGAACTAATAACAATAATAAATACGAGCAGCTTATAGCAGTTGTAATGCCAATTTATCATGGTGAAACGACAGATATTACGAATGGGGCACAGTTGTATTATAGTCCTAAAAGTATGGTTCCACCAGGAAGTAAACCGTACTGGGCTGATAAATATAAGCGGATTTATGTTAGTGGAATAAATTCTAATGACTTTGTATTATATACAGGAGAAAGGATTGATTAAAATAATTATGGCCAGGAATTATTCCAAAAAGATTGTTGCAGTAAGTAGGGGAGATTAATATGTATAAAAAGCGTTTTTATTTTACTATATGTTTTGTTTTACTTACAATTTTATTGGTGTACATTCAAAACTTTGCCCAAGTACAGGATAAAGGTGAAGTCATCGAAATAGATAAGCATTATAAGATAACAGCTCATGTAGACGATAAAAGTAAACAAACATATATATACCATTACTTGATATATAATAGTAGTGGAAAAATGGTAAAGGAGGATGACCATTATGGAACTCCTCCTGTTATTAAATATATTGATAAAAATACATTACAAATCTCGTTAAGTGCTGGAACTGCGACCTTTTTTTGCAGTTATTATGATATTATAAATGACAGATTTTCAAAACAGTATTTTTCACCATTGGAAACAGGATACGGAAGAATTGTTTATCAAGAAAGAAGCGGAGATTTTAAACTTATTGTAAGCGATATTTTTGATGAAGATATTTATTATGAAGAATTTTTATTAGAGGATGTATCAGACGTACTATCTCCAATATTAGAAATTGAATTTGTTAATAAACATGCCCTACATGTTAAATATCAATCAGGAGAATCGCTTGAAGAGAAATCAGTTCTATTAACTTTACCATAAGGAAGATAAGGAAAAGAATAAGAGAGAAATCTTAATTGATGTAAAGTGTTAAGGATTAAGATATGAGGGAGGAAGACATATGTCATCAGCGAATAATAAAATAGAGTTCATAGATGATGAGAAAAGGTGGGGGTATATAGTAAGTCCGAACATGGGGTTCTATGAAATGAGTGATGGCCTGGAATTAATGGCAATGCACCTTACATATCATGAAGCAATCGAGGATCCAGCATATGTAACTTCTGGATCAATACTTGCCTGCACATTAGGGGATAAGTATGTGAAAGTGGATTTAACAGAAGATTATGGAGCTGTCACAACATTAGGAACACCTTTATTAACCTGTTCAGATTGTCATGAAAATAACATTCATAATTTTGGTTCGTGTTTATGTCAAGAATCCAGTTATGATTTAATACCGAAAACACCAGAATACCGAGTTGATAAAGATGGAAATAAGGTAATGGCGAAAAAAAGGCCGGGAAATGAATTTGCTCATATATGTATTCCGCTTATCGTGGATAATTGGAAACAAGTAAATAATACTACATTGATTTCAATAAATCAGAATATTATAGCTACAAATTCACTTAGAGATAATATAGAATATTCGCCAGCTTTATTAAGTGATGCTTATTTGGTGTGTAGATTGGGCGGGTATATTAAGATTGTTCAAGTGAATAATGAGCCGGAAATAAAGGAGCCAGAAAAGATATATATTGCTCCATGGTTAATTGCATTTAAAGGTGAACCTGACAGAACACCTCATCATACCGTAGAGGGCAAGGCGCTTCTTCCTGATAAAAGAAAAGAACTTATGAAGTCAAATAAAAACAGCACAGGCGTTGCTGGCGTAGATTGGTATGCTTATATGGCTGGTGTAAGTAGTTATATACCCGATCAATATGATAGAAGTAACAAGCCACATCCACTTGTGAAAGTAGTATATGATAAAAAAACTGATAGTCGTATCACTATTGATGGTAATGACCGCTATTGGATAGGCGTAGGACCTGAAGTAGCAGTTCCAGGTTATAACAAAATAAAACCTGATAAAAAAGCAACTTTAGATGAAAGCCACTTTCAGCTAGGTATGGAGATAGATGTAGTGTTGCATAATGAAGCAGATTTGAATGAAGGACCCGTTTATATTCAATGTGTTTTGGGGATGATAAAAGCCCATACCTATAGTCCAAATTATGTAAATGGAGTATTTCAAACTGGTATTCCTTATCCTTATTCTTCTGAAGCTAAACAAAGCGGGGAGGCACATAAAGATGGCTCATACATAGAATTTCTTATGGAAGCTGGAACCCCTTCAACACATTTAGAAGATAATGGTAAAATGAGTCAATATGTGGTAGATAGTATCATTTGTTATGATAGGGGATGGTAGGATTTATGAAAAGAGTATTATTTCTTATAGGAGGCATTTTAGTTTTAATAATATCGTTTAACCTTTTATTGAATAGGAAGACAGATCAGAAACAGATACTTATACATAAAGAAAATTTGATAGAACAAACGGACACCATTATTGAAAAAAGTGTTGAGAGTAGTATACAAGAATCTACAAGAAATCCGATGCTTGAGATAGGGGAAGTTTCAGAAGAAGATATTCAGGTTATCCGTAAAAAAATAGAAACCATTGATTTTACAATAAAAGATTATCCAATAAACACTCAACTATATAATTCTGATATTGATAAGGTTTATAAAGAGATGTATTTAAAAGCTTTAACTAATCAAATACCAATAAAATGGGTTGAGCATGGTAATAAGGATATTTATTACCGTGAACTTTTGCGAGGAGTAAATAGTCTTGATGATGACGAATTTTTTCAGGCATTAAAAAAAATGAGATATCGTTATATAGATTTTGATGGAGATGGTCTTCCTGAACTAGAACTTAAGATAGATGGTCCAACTGTATTAAAATATAACCCAAAAGATGAACAGGTATATCTAATATATGCTGGTAATGCCAATGCAACAGTTTTAGGCTGTGGTCAGGTATATATTCATTACTCATCTTCTGATTCTGCACAATATGGTTTTTGGATGCATTTTAAAGATGGAAATGAAGTAGGTGTTAACTTTGAATGTATATATGATTATGATGACAAGAATTCAGAATGGTTTGTCAAAAGGTATGTAGTGTCAGTAGAAGGATATGAGCGAGTAGATGTTGGAGAAGAAAATTGGAAACAAATGTCGAAAGATTTTTTTGAATTGATAGAGAGTGGAAAGGCACTCCCTACGGTTTCTTTTGAGGAGATTTTTCAGTAAAGCAGTGCATCTGCATTGCTATACCATTGGTAAAGATAGGCACATTCACTATCAAGCAGAAAATACTGTATAAAAGGTTGTGAGATATATTATGAAAAAAATTGAATCCTATCCCCCATTAAAAGCGGTTGAACTGGCAAATAAAAAAATGCCGGAAATATGGGATGCAATTGAAAAAACCAAAGTGTCTATGCGAAACAGGAATTCTCCCCCATGGAGGGAGGATATCTATATTCCTGCCTGGCAGATATATGAAAGCACTTTCCTGAATGGTCCCTATCATATACCAAAAGAAGCAAGACCCAGGGCCCTTGCAGTAGTCCTGTCGATACTGGCATCCTGGAGACAGTATAAAGAAGTATACCGGTTTGCACCAGAGATGGAAAATCTACTGTACCAGCAGGCAGATTTCAACCTGCCTTTGGATACACTGCTGAACCTTCCATTTTCCTGTTTTTACATAGAGGCGCCACAGATATGTGGCGAAAGGTACCATGGTTTTTTCATCGCATCTGACCAGGCGAAAGACGGAAGCCCCCTGTTAAGATGTATGTCAACGAAAAAAGACGACCCATTAACATTTGATTTTAGTGAGATCCGATTAGAAAAGGGGAAAACCCTCAAATATGGAATTGCGAAAGCAGCCACAAGTGCGGCGGCAGAAGTTGGATTAAAGTCTCTGCATGGGCAGCTTGCTTCGGAACTATTAATCTCTGCACAATATCAGCTGGTGGTCCTGTCCAGGCTAAGTCAGCTGCTGCTGTATCTCACAGCTCAAAATGCCGATTTAAAGGAATCAGGCAAAAGCTATGGGCGTGCCGCTGGAAAGAATATAAAGGACAGGTACAGGGAAATACGAAA
>Ga0137302_10738_pt1 | contig 9540 bp, 7 predicted proteins | sample Ramsor2O_GlcNAcB_FD_97184 | JGI IMG/M metagenome (GOLD analysis project Ga0137302, IMG submission 97184) | Mouse cecal microbial communities from Vienna, Austria - N-Acetylglucosamine amended with D2O_GlcNAcB | ecosystem: Host-associated > Mammals > Digestive system > Large intestine > Cecum... | reverse complement strand
ACTGGGACTGGTGGCTCTATCAGGATGGCAAAGGAGAGTGGGTCATATTTGATTATGAAGGTGCGGGGTGTATTTTTAATTTTGTACAACACCGTTATCCTGACTGCGAAGAGCCAACCTTTCGTTTTTATTTTGACGGAGAAGATACACCCAGGTTCACGATCCGCCACTCCCAGTTTGGTGAACGGTATCCCTTTGTAGAACCTCTGGCGTCACGTTATATAGGACCGGAAGACCATGGAAGAGGACCAATTCGGGTTGTGAGAAGTTTTGTTCCCATGCCTTTTTCCAAGAGCTGTAAGATTACTTCTGACATCTGTTTAAAGGGATGTGAACGTACAGCAAATGAAGGCGGATGGGGACATGTGGTCTTCCACTCCTATGCTTCAAGTGATTCTATCCGGACATTTTCAAGTGAGGATGATTATAGGAAACTAATCCAGCTATGGAAAAATCCAGGCAGTCCGGTTATTCCTTTTGAAAAAGCAGAACAGGTGACTGCAGGACCATTTGAATTAAAACCTGGAGAATCCCGGGTAATCTGTGAAAGCAGTGGTGCCGGATTGATTAGTGGCATACACATTAAGACACGTGGCTACAAAAGGGAAGATCTGTCTAACCTCTTGTTAAGGGCAGCTTGGGATCATCATAAGGAATATGATTTAAAGGGGAATTTTGGCTGTATTTTCGCAAATGAACTGGGATATAACAGTGTAAGGTATCTTCTGGCAGGAATGTGTACGAATGGAACCTATTACAATTATTATCCCATGCCATTTGGTAAAAGTGCATTTATAGAAATCGTGAATTGCGGGAGCGAAACAGTCAGGATTGATTACACCGATATCACATATACCAGAGAGTATAACGATTTTTATAAGCAGCATTCCTTTGGATATTTCAGGTCTTCTAAGTATTATGAGCGAAAGCATACAGAAGGAGCCGACAGCGTCATAGCCTGCATTCCGGGCAGCGGCCATATGGCAGGATCTGTTATAACAGGATATGGAGAATCTCCGGATTCCAGGGCAGACTGTGAAGGGGATGTGAGAATACATTTTGACGGTATCCGTACTCCCCAGGTGGAAAGTGACGGGTCTGAAAGTTATGTTTGTTATGGATGGGGATTTGAGACACCGAATGAATGCAATCCGGCAAGCGGTTATGACGGACATGAACACAAAGACTGGTCTATGTCTAGATTATTAATGGGAGATACGTACCCATTTCTATCTCAACTGAGGTTTCAGATCGAATCTGGTGGAAATAATGATTGCTATATGGAACATTCGGGTATGGTATTTTACTATGGAACAGATGAAATAAAGACCAGCAAAACTGCGGAAATAATCATGGGTGATCACATATCAGAAAACAGTTCACAGTATGTTTCACTGGATGGTGCGGAAGTCGTGGAACAAAGGAGTTTCTTTGAAGGTGACGAAGATGATGTACCCGTTACTTTAAAAGGGCGATATACAAAAAAAGGATGTAAATTCCAGGTGAAAATAGCACCTAAATCAAGATATATCATTTTAAGACGGGTTAGTGACCAGGGACTGGGCAGACAGAAGGCAATTGTTTTTATTGATGACAGGGAAGTAATGGAGTATCCTTGGTATTTTGCGGATCGTAATTCCATGAAAAGATGGCTGGAAGATGAGTTTGTAATTCCATACCAATATTTAGAAGGTAAGAATCGCATAGAAGTGCGGATTGTTCCGGTTGAAACGGATGGGGAAGTGAACTGGAATGAATTTGGTTACCAGGTTTTTACGGTAATATAAGATTGGTTCCAGTGACAGCCCCATTGCAATCTTTTACAGATTCTTTTATAATCTGCTTTATACAGAAGATATATAAGAAGCAACAGAGGAAAGCGGCAGAGGTTAAAGGCATATGAAGATTTCAAAGTCAGGTTTTAAGGAATACATTCGAATCTATAATGAGGATGAGATGTTTTATAAGCAGTTGTATGAAGAAGAACGGCTGCGTCCGGAAGGATTTCAGGATTATGTAGCAGGTCTAGACCGGAACTATATTCAGAATCATGCACTGTATGTTCCAGCCATACATGGTAAATGGCTTAATTACTTAAAGGAATATGAACTTTTCTCAGTTCCTGCAGACCATATCGTTATCCAGAAGCATAATCGCTATTCACCGGAGTATATTCATGAACATGAATTTTACGAAATTTTTTACGTGTACGAAGGAACCTGTGAGAATACCATACAGAGTGAGAAATATGCCTGTAAAAAAGGAGATGTCTGTATTCTGCCGCCAAAGACACAACATAATATTGCTGTGTTTGATGATAGTATTGTGATCAATATTATGCTAAAAGCAAGTACATTTCACGAAGCGTTTTTTGATATATTTACGGGAAACCATGTTCTGTCCCAGTTCTTTTCTCATATTTTATACGACAAGACGGAGAATAATTATCTTCTGTTTCATACCGGAGATGACCATATCATACATTCCTTGGTTGAGGACCTCTACATCGAATATTATGGTAATGAAAAATATGCGGAAACTATTTTAAAAAACCACATGATGACCTTTTTCTGCCTGTTACTGCGCAACCATGAAAATCACCTGGAAAGCTTTTTAAATACCAGCCATAAGAATCTGGACATGCTGGGAGTTCTAAATTACTTACAAAAACACTATGCCGGGATCACGCTGAAATCAGCGGCGGAACATTTTAATTTCAGTGTTCCGCATTTCAGCAAACTCATTAAGGAGAATACGGGTCATAACTTTATTGAAATCTTAAAAAACATACGTCTTGAAAAGGCATGCTATGCTTTGGTGCATACGGATTTAAGTATTATGACTATTTGTGAGATCATCGGTTATCCCAACCCGGAACACTTTTCCAGATTGTTTAAGAAAGAATTTGGAATGTCCCCGGGAGCATACAGAAAAAGTAAAATTCAATCTTAAAAAATATCAAGTCAAGACCATAAATTAGACCATTGGAAGATTGACGGCGGGGTGTTAAAATCAGATATAATCGTTATTGAAACAGAAACCCGCAGCAGACGAAGGTCTTAGATTATGGGTGCTGGATGATGATACGCCCTGATCGTCAGCACTTTGGAAAACAGGAGGTCACTAGATGGCAGCAGTAAGCATTGACTTGGAAATGAAACGGAAAGTAAATCAGGAATTTGTAGATAAGGCAGTAAAACTCAGTCCCCAATTATTGGAAAAAGTAATAAATCCCGTAGATATTGTAGCGATGACAGCCGAAGGAAAGACGTCACATCGTGCAGATGTCAGTGAGATGGGAGCGATTGCCCTTAAAAAGGGGGATTCTATCGTCCTTGACTTTGGCGACCATCAGGTAGGTTACTTTACCATGAAGCTAAAAAGTGTCGGTAGCCCACAGGATGCTCCGGCGTATCTCCGGCTGAAATTTGGGGAAACAGCAAAAGAGCTGACGGAAGATTCAGCGGAATATGACGGATGGATCAGCAGAAGCTGGATACAGGAGGAATTTCTGCATTTGGATGTACTGCCTCAGGAGATTACGCTGCCCCGGCGTTATGCATTTCGATACGTAGAGATCTATGCCATAGACACCTCTATGAAGTTTCAGGTTGTAATCGAAGAGGCATCCTGCCGGGCTGTTGCTTCTGTAGATATGGATGTACTGCCGGAGCTTACAGGTGTAAACGACCAGATCAGGCGTATGGATAGGGTGAGCCTTCGAACTCTGCAAAATTGTATGCAGGATGTATTTGAAGACGGACCAAAGAGGGACCGGAGACTGTGGATCGGTGATCTGAGACTACAGGCACTGGCTAATTATGCGACCTTTAAAAATTTTGATCTGGTGAAGCGATGCATGTATCTCTTCGCAGGACTGACAAGGGAAGATGGAGCAATCGGAGCCTGCCTGTTTACAGAGCCGGAATATCTGGTTGATGATACCTTTTTATTTGATTATGCACTGTTTTTTGTCTCCATATTAAAAGATTATTATCGTGCATCCGGGGAGCTTGAGGTGGTAAAGGAACTCTGGGACAGCGCTTACCGACAGATCGAGCTATCCAGAAAACGCCTGGATGAAAATTATGTGATACAGGATGATGAGGGCTTCTGGTGCTTTGTAGACTGGACAGACGGACTGAATAAGCAGGCAAGTGCCCAGGCAATCTACATCTATACGTTAAATGCCGCAATTGAACTGGCTGAGATTCTGGGAAATGACCAGATGAAAGCAGAACTGGAGCAGGAGAGAGACCTTTGTGTAGAAGGTGCGAAAAAATGTTTATGGGATGATGTACATCAGGTATTCGTAAGCGGAAAAGACCGCCAGATCTCCTATGCCAGCCAAGTGTGGATGATCCTGGCTGGGGTTCTTCCCATGGAAGAAAGCAGGGCATTGATCAATCGGATCATGAAAATGCACCCGGAGAAGGGAATGGTTACGCCGTATATGAACCATCATTTCGTAGAAGCCCTTCTGCTCAGCGGTGAGAAAGAAAAGGCAATGGACTACATGACGTACTATTGGGGCGGAATGGTGAACCAGGGAGCAGATACTTTCTGGGAAATGTATAATCCGGAAAATCCAGAGGAATCCCCATACGGATCTTCCATGGTGAACAGTTACTGCCATGCATGGAGTTGTACCCCAGCATATATTCTGAGAGAACTTCTTTAGTTCAGGAATCTCAACCTGTTGTGCACCGACAGAAAGAAAAATAAAATATAGCAATAGAAAACCCCGCAGGAATCTGTTTCCTACGGGGTTTTCTTATAGTCTGCGACTTTTTAGTTCTGCATTTAACCAGTTATGGGGAGATTGTAAATTTAGAGTTTTCCTGCAAGTTCTGCCAATGCTTTAGAATCATCTTCGCGGCATCACTGGTGCGTATTGGGCCTGTGAAACCCAGTTGTCTGCATATTCTGCTCACAGACGGCTGCTTCAGGTTTGCTTCTTTCATTACTTCCATATCCCAGAATATTTCTTCGGGAGAACCGGTACGTATGATTTTATTGTTTGCCATGACGATTATTTTTTCGCAGTTTTCTGCCACAAATTCCATGTCGTGGGTGATGGTAATCACTGTCTTACCTTTCCTGTGGAGATGCCGAAGGATCTCTGCCAGCTTTTGATTTCCAGCCATATCCTGTCCGGCTGTGGGTTCATCGAAGATATATATATCAGGTTCCATCGCTAATACAGCCGCTATTGTCACAAATTTTCTCTGAGACAGGGGGAGATTATAGGGATTTTCTTCCCGGTATTCTAACAGGTGGGTGAGTTTCAATGCCTCTTCTGTGCGCCTTTTGATTTCTTCCTTCTTTAACTTCATCCGTTTTGGACCGAAGGCAACTTCTTTTTCCACGGCTGCATGAAAGATCTGTTCGTCCGGGTTTTGGAAAACATAGCCGGCAAGTTTCGAAATCTGAGCCGTAGTGTAGTCCCTTGTATTCATATCGCCGATCAGTACATCGCCCTCCCGGGGTTTCAGCAGACCGTTCAGCATTTTTGCAAGGGTAGATTTACCGGCACCGTTTTTTCCGATGACCGCAATATTTTCCCCGCTTTTTATGCGGATACTGAGATTATCTGCTGCTAAAGTGCCGCCAGGATACATATAGTTCACATTTTTTAGAATGATTCCGCTCATATGCCGCTCCTCTCCTGGAATGTCCGCTGTATCAGTTCCACAGCCTGTTCCTCTGTTACCGGGATATGGTCAAGGGGAAATCCCATCTCTTTTAAAAGAATTCCAAGCCTCGCAGCCTGAGGCATCAATACGCCCATTTCAAGCAGTGACAGTTCAGACAGAAGCCGGGCTGTCTCTCCGGATGCTGTCAGACGCCCCTTTTGAAATACAAGTATCTCGTCCGCATATTCAGCCATAAGGTCCATCTTATGTTCAACCAGTATGACCGTTTTCTTTTTTTGCTTCAGGGCATGGATAATGGCAAATACGCTGTCTGTTGATTCCGGATCAAGCTGACTGGTGGGTTCATCTGCTATCAGGATATCAGGGTCCAGAACCAGTACGGAGGCAAGTGCAACTCTCTGGATTTGCCCTCCGGAAAGTGCAAGGGGATTTTTTTCAGCCAGTTCTTCAATCTCTGTCAGCTTCATTGCCTCTACAATCCGATGTTCCATTTCATCGGATTTCACGCCAAAATTTTCAAGTCCGTATCCAACCTCTTCAAATACTGTTTTTTTCACTCCGCTTAACTGATTAAACGGATTCTGGAATACATAGCCGATCTTAGAAGCAAGTGCTCCTCCATATTCTGCGATATCTTTGCCATCAACAAGGATCTTTCCGGTAAGTTCACCCTGATAAAACCCTGGAGCAAAACCACGTGCCAAAGCACAGAAGGTCGATTTGCCGGCACCGTTTTCCCCAATCACACCATATATTTTTCCCCGTTCTATTTGGAGATGAAGCCCGCTGACAGCAGGGGACTTAGTCAGCGGGTAATAATAAGTTACATCCTGAAATTCCATTATAGTATCCATAAGCAAATCCTTCCCCCCAGTAAAATGAACGTTATAATAATCGCTATTCCTTCCGCAATCTTTTCATATCCGCTTTTTTCTACCTTGAACAAATGGGTTCTCCTGCCAGGCATGGAAAAGCCTCTGGCTTCCAGTGTCAGCACCCGTTCCTCGGTACCAATTACCGAATTGAGGATTAAAGGTACCAGTACCGGGATAAATGCTTTTGCCCGGATTAAGATATTTCCTTCCGTCTCCACGCCTCTTGCTTTCTGCGCATTCATAATAGTTTTACTGTTTTTTTCCAGTACCTCGATCATCTGCAGGGTGGAAGTAAATACATAGACTGCTTTATAGTTCATGCCGGAATCCTCAAGGGTGCTTGAGATCTCTCTGTTCTCCGTAGTCTGAAAGATCCAGACAAAAATACCGGCAATATTCAGTATCATAAAAGATAAAGATATCCCTGTCTGCAGCCCTTTTTCATATATTGTCAGCCAGCCCAGCCGAAAGATCAGTTCGCCCCCGGGGACAAAGAGGGTTTGCACGAATAAAATAAACATTGCAATAAATATAATGGTCTTCAGCGCTTTCCTGCTTTCTTTCATAACCCCGCTTACCCTGCATAAGATTAATACAGTCAGAAATTGGGGGAGCAGCAAGAGAGGCAGCCCCGCAGCTGTGAATTTGAATGTACGGATGATATAGGTGCAGACGATATACAGTACGGCAATTCGCAGCTTGGAAGCAGGATACAATGCGGCAAGTTTATTCGATTTGTAAATCTGTATTCTTTCTGTGTATGTTTTTTCCATAATAGACCATCCTTCTCTTTGCACGCATCTGATTGTTTCGTTGATCGCGCTCTTGTATTATATATGCTAATACACGGTTGATACAGAGGAATATTTTAGCGGATACTGCCATAGAGCGTGTTTGAAAATTCATGCCCGTCATCTGCACGCCCCACTTTGCGGTATATTTGCCCCGAATTCAGGTTACGTAGCCCGCTTGTCGCCCTTCATCCGGGACAAATCTCCCACAAAGTGTGACGCACAGCTGCCAGAAAGCAATTTGAAAACACGCTCTATAATCCCATTGGATATAGCAGTACGGTATGGATGTTGTTACGTTTCTTTGATATAGTATCTGCCGCAGAGGAACTTGATGAGAGTCCTTTTTGGAATTACCCTTATGACAAGCCAGCAGATGATAAAGGAGATAACCCGGTCTAATACCGTGAAGATTCCTTCCGTTCCGAAAAATGCAGTCCAGATATTTGCCCCGGCTGCAATTGCTACAGCGGTGATGATGGAGGTACCTCCGCCCGTAACTCCGCCGTACAAAAGAACCACCACCGGAGCTGCTGCCAGAATGGATACCGCTGACAATATAAGAATGGAAAGAATCCACTTCCACCACTGGGTAAACATCCCTTTTATTGCGAGAAAACCAGCTGTGAAGCCAATTATGATACTGACAGGGAGGAATGGAAAGTTAGAGGGATTGGCAATCCCGGCTACAAGAGTAGAAAGCATTCCTGTGACAGCAGCTACCCAGGGACCGCAGAGCATGGCGATGAGAAAGGTTCCGACCGCATCCAGATATACAGGGAGTTTTAATAGAGCGGCAAGCTGTCCTCCGACAAAATTTACTGCAACACATACCGGTATCATTAGCTGTGCCAGCATGGAAAAATCATCTTTTAATGAATTAGAATTGGTTTTCCTTCTCATCTTTAACCTCCTCCTTATATACTTAATACAGGATGCCCATTGGATATACATTATATCGCAGTTTTACTGAGGAACCGCCTTTCGGGTGAGCACTTTGTAATGTACTTTGGTTTACGTGTCTGCTTATTCTACTTTTAATGTCTTATAAATGTAGTTTTTATACTTGTCCGCATACAGCTTGCTGCAGATATATACATTTGGTTCTTTTCCTGAAAAATAATTGACGTCAACCAGAACAGTACCGTAGCTGGGTCCGTTGGATGCATCCACCTCGCAGTAATATTTATCACACTTTTCAATACACTCCGGATAGAGTGCCGCTGCCATCGCAGAGGGATCAGCCATATCCAGATAGGCATCTCCAAACCTTTCCCGGTTCATCTCCATCAGATTTTTATTGCAGTCAATTGCAAATTTCCCAAGCCTGCTTCCGTTTCTGATTTTTTCGATTTCTTCAGGATTCAGCATGCTGTCACCAAGGCATGCATCCCAGCCGACATATATGATTTCTTTTAGTCCCGATTCCGTTACTATTTTCGCTGCCTCCGCATCCTGCCAGATATTAAATTCCGCTGTGGGAGTGACATTGCCTGCGCCCAATCCTGCGGTACCCATAATTACGATACGGCCAGCTTTTTGCATGGCTTCATAATCCAAACGGATGGCAATGGCAAGATTGGTAAGAGGTCCCAGCGCTACAATATCAATTTCCCCAGGTTCGCTGTCTCTTAAACACTGCAGCATTTTTAAAATGCCGTTTCCTTCCTGAGCCTTTAATCTCTTGGGTACAAGTCCAATGTCTCCCATACCATCGTTTCCATGTGTTTCATGTGCATATACCAGCTCTTTTAAAAGCATTTTATCTGCGCCCTGATATACCGGCGGCTCGTAGGTCTCGGCATATTCAATGGTAGTCAGTGTATTTATGGTAGCCTGAACTGCATTTACATTTCCGGATACGGTTGAAATCATTACAATTTCATATGCCGGATCGTTCAGTGCCATGGCGATTGCCATTGCGTCATCTGATCCGCAGTCTGTGTCAATGATAATTTTTTTCTTCTGTTCCATAATTATGATCTCCTTATCTGTTTTTATTGTTGAATGATTCTTACTTTTTCTTTATCCTCTGTTGTAATCAGCTTTAAGACTGCTGCAGATGCAATGCAGACTGCCAGCATGATTAATGTAAATTTGAAAGAGAATCCGATTCCTAATTTGGAAATAACCATGCCTGTAATTACCGGTGTCAGGAAATCCGCGATGCCGCTGGCTGTTGCTACCAGGGAACTTGCCACGCTTACCCGTTTGGAA
>Ga0137302_10736_pt1 | contig 9546 bp, 14 predicted proteins | sample Ramsor2O_GlcNAcB_FD_97184 | JGI IMG/M metagenome (GOLD analysis project Ga0137302, IMG submission 97184) | Mouse cecal microbial communities from Vienna, Austria - N-Acetylglucosamine amended with D2O_GlcNAcB | ecosystem: Host-associated > Mammals > Digestive system > Large intestine > Cecum... | reverse complement strand
TAAGGAAGCTGTAAAAAAGAGACTTTATGGAGGTGGAAAACAGAATGAAATCTATCTGCGGAATTGATTGTACGAACTGTGAATTAAGCAGCACTTGTAACGGGTGTGCAGCAACAGAAGGGCAGCCTTTTGGAGCAGAATGCCTTGTCGCACAGTGCTGTAAAAAAGGCAAAACAGCGTTAAGCGAATTGAAAGAAAAGCTGATTGCGGCGTTTAATGCGCTGCAGATTCCGGATATGGAAGAAGTAACAGAGCTGAATGCGCTGAAAGGTTCCTTTGCCAACATTGAATATACCCTTCCAAACGGCCAGATCGTAAAGTTTTGGGATGATAACAAGATTTATTTCGGGAATCAGCTGCATAAAAAGGACAGTGACAGATGTTATGGGATTATTGCTGATGAAAAATATCTCATGGTGTCTGAGTACAGCGGCTATGGAACTGATGCGGAAATAATTGTATTCAAACGTTGGAATAAAATAGAGAAAAGCGGAATTATTGAAAGAGCATAATATAAATGATTTCTGCAATTTACAATAGTCAAAGCATTAGAAAATTCATAGATAAGCCAATATCCCAAGAAGATATTATAGATAATGGAATGAAAGCGCCTTCTTCAAAAAATAGGCCGCCATGGAACTACACTGTTGTTAACTCTTGGGAGAAAGGGCTGTCTTGGTAATGGAGGCGCACCGACAGAAGTTGGAGGAAACATGTATATAGACAAACAGTTAAAATTGAATGTAAACGGTGTGCCGCAGTTTGTTTCGATACGTGCAGAAAAGGAAAAGGCTCCTTTGCTGATCTATCTGCATGGTGGCCCCGGAGACGCTGCGTTTCCCTTGGTGATGACGTACAATAATTATAAATTTGACGGACCCGTTACGATTGACATTTTTCTCAATGACCTCTACACACTTGTGGATTACTTGCTGCCCCGGTTTCATCAAAGTTCGGTGTATTTGGTCGGTCATTCATGGGGGAGCATTCTGGGACTGCGCTTTGTCCAGGCATACCCGGAATTAGTGCATACTTATATTGGCTGTATGCTCTGGCACATGCTGATAAAAAGAACTTGGAAAAACTTAGGAGGATTGATTGCTCCTATCAAGCGGACAGTTGGCTGAACGACCTGCTTTTTGTGACCAGGCAGGTTGTTAAACACAAGGGTTCCCTCTATGGAAGAACAAATTATAATAATTTAGCCATTCCCTTTTTGCTCTCTCGATATTACACACTCGCCGATTTGATTCGGCGCCAGAGGGGCAGCCTGCAAGCCATACGATATTTGTGGCAGGAAGTCATGCAAACAAACTTTGAAGCCCAAACACAATATGGCGCTCCAATCATATTTATCAAGGGAGGATATGACAACCATGTATCCTCTGTGTTGGCAAAGGAATACTTCGACCGGATTGAAACGGAAAAACAGTTTTATTGGTTTGAGGAATCCTGTCACTTTCCCCAATGGAGCGAAAGCGACAGGTTTAATAAGCTAATTTGCAATTTGCTTACATAACAGATAATAATTTAGTGCGTCTTAATGCTATTAGGTAAAGACGACAATCGGAATTTGAAGCGAAAGATTTATAATAAAAAATTGGATATGAAGGAGTAAACATGATAAATCTATCAGAATTTCACAGTTATGTTTCAGATAACCAGTCGAATATCTGTCAAGTGACAGTTATTCAAAACAGTAAAACAATTATTAACGATAGTTGGAATGGCTACAAAGCTGATGATACAGTACATACGATGTCTGTTACAAAAAGCATTGTTTCTTTATTGGTTGGCATTGCCATTGAACAAGGATTGATTGGCAGCGTAGATGATTATGTTTTAGACTATTTTCCCGATTACAAAATCAAACAGGGAGAAAAGACAATTCAAAAAGTTACATTGAAAAATCTTCTGACAATGACCGCACCCTATAAGTGTAAATCAGAGCCTTGGTCAAAAATATGTGTGCAGGAAGATTGGAGCATTGCCGCTTTGGATTTTTTGGGTGGCAGGCGTGGCATAACGGGAGAATTTCAATACTCTACCTTGGGTATTCATATTCTCACAGGTATCATTGCAACAGTAAGCAAAATGACAACGGTAGATTTTGCAAATAAGTACCTGTTTGAACCGTTGACGATTGCACCACGAAAAATATATGTTGCTCCCGATGCCGAAGCGCACAAGGCTTTTACAGCAGGAAAGACACCCAAAGAAAATATCTGGTTTTCAGATGATAAGGGTGTTGGGGCTGCTGGATATGGTCTTTGTTTGTCTGCTGAGGAAATGTCAAAGATAGGATTGCTCTGTCTGAAAAAGGGTGTTTTTAGCAACAGGCGTATTGTTTCTGAAAAATGGCTTGCAGAAAGTACCGCAGTTAGGCTGCATTGTGGCGAAAAATTTCGTGATATGAAGTATGGCTATTTATGGTGGATTATTGATGAAAATGAGGGGAGCTATGCGGCTATTGGCAATAGCGGAAATGTTATTTATATCAATCCGCAAAAGGAATTGGTAGTAGCGGTTTCCGGCTATTTCAAACCGACAGTGTTTGACCGAATTGATTTTATCAAAGAACAAATAGAGGAAAAAATTGAAGATTAAATAATTTATTGTTTAATCCGATAAAATCCAGTTTATCGGTAGTTTATGCAGAACAAGAAATTGAAATCTTGTACAGATGGGGATTATGCAGAAAAGGAGATAGCCTTTTAAGCAATCACCTAAACTGATAGGGTGGTTAATTTTGCTTAATAAAGCAAAGGAGGACGCAGGCTTTGAATGTGCATAAAGGTATGAAGAATATTACACAAAGACCATTTCGTGTTTTAGCAGACTGTGAAAGAATCTATCTGTTTTTGCTTGAAATTTATGAGAGGGACTGGAGAAACGGCGTACCAGCCCCCTTTTTTGAATACGCATACGCATCATTTTCTTACTGGATGGATATCTCCTATTCTTACAAAAACCGCATCTGGGAATGCGATGGAGAAATCGTGGCATTTTGCTTTTATGAAAATCCGGTGACAGACATCTATTTCTGCCTGAAACCCGGATATGAAAAGCTGGCATTAGAAATGGTGCGATACGCTGATGAAAATATGTTCACGAGCAAAGAAGGCATTCAATTTATTTTCTTCGGCGGACAGGATGCATTGATGCGTTACGCACAACAGCTGGGATATCATAAGAAGTACGAGCGTTGGGATATGCAGTATGATTTTGCAGATGAATTGGATTTTCCACTGCCAGAAGGTTTTCACTTTGTAAAACCCCAGGACATTGACAGGGCAAAAGTGGGCAAATGCTGCTGGAAAGGTTTTGACCATGAGCAGTGTGAAGGTCCGTGGAATCATCAGTATGAGCAGCACAATTATATACTGGGCACCGCGCCGCACGCAACGCCGGAACTGGATGTGGTTATTGCGGATGAATCGGGAGAATATGCCTGCTATGCAGGGATGTGGTGGACTCCTGAAAATCATCTGGCATACATGGAACCTCTCTGCACCGTTCCTGAATACCGGCATAAAGGTCTTGCAGCAGCGGCATTGTCTGAAATGTATCGGAAAACCAAAGCATTAGGCGCAACACATATGACAGGCGGTTCCGGCAGATTTTATCAAAAAACAAAATACCAAAATGCCGTAAAATGGACGTTCTGGGAAAATAATGTATAAGGTCAGCTAAATTTATTGAACTTTTGCATTATCCACACAACAAAACGGACGCATCACCGTTTAGACGATACACCCGTTTTGCTTTCCCACATATGGCAGCCGCCCTAATTTAATTTCGCCAGGTTTTCATTCATCTTTTTCAGGATAGAATCCTTTTGGTCTGAAGTTACGGTCTTATCTTTTACGGCCTGGTCCAAAAGCTTTGTTACATCCTCAATATCCTTTTTATAGTTTTCCGCTGTCAATTCCTCAGCGCTCTTTGCCAGATCCGGCCTCATAACGATTGTGGGATTGAAGGCAACGATGGTGGTTTCTGTAGATACGGTAAAAGCGCCTTTGTAAATGACAAATTCGCCTTTGCCATTATCTGCTTTCAGTTTGGCCAGATCCGCTTCCATGGCCTTGACATCCCCATGGTCTGCGCCCATGTATTTTTTAATCTGGTTGATGGATTCCTCGTATTCTTCCGGGGTGTAAAGCTCAAAAAGCCCTCCCAAAGTAGGATCCTCCACCATTTTCTGAACTTCCTGGGCCTGAACCGTGGATACCTGCGGGGCAGGCGCTGCTCCATAGGCAGTCTGTCCGGCAGCCATAAGCATAAGACACATGATTCCTGAAGCTGTAAGGTTTCTCTTTGTACGATGGAACATGGTATAAATCCTTTCTTTTTATTATTTTATCTTCACAGGTGCGCACCTTTTGGAAGAGATAGACTATTATGATAGTCTGTCTAAGTAATAGACTATCAAAGTAGTCCAAATACGTCAACGAATATTTTCTGACGAATCTCTTAAGAATTCCGATTACAGCCCGGTTTTTTAATTGGGATAGAAATTTATCACCATGAAAGTAAGCAATGTATCCTGCTCGTTGATATAGGTGTGCTTGACAGACGAGTCAAAAACAAGAGCGTCACCGCTGTTTAGCGTATAATTTCCAATCTCTGTGTGCAGCACAAGTTCCCCCTGGATCACGTAAATATACTCCTGTGCCTTTTCAGAATGTCCAACCGTTGCATTTGACGAATGAGCGTCCAATTCCACATAGAATAATTCAAAATTCCTGACAGGAGTATTGGTAAAATAACAATAAATGCGGTAATGCTCTGTTTCTCCTGTCTGCACGGTTGGCTCGGATTTTCGGACAACGGCAGCTTCCTTTTCTACATTCTCCATTAGCTTTGTATAGGGTACTTTCAGTCCATTTGCAATCTTCCAGATCGTATTGATTGTCGGGTTGCTATCTCCCTTTTCAATATCCGATAACATAGCCTTACTGATTCCTGAAATCTTTGATAATTGACCCAGCGTTAAGTTTCGCTCCATCCTCAATTCGTTCAGGTTCCTTGCTATAATTTTTCCCAGTTCCATAAAATAGCATCCTCCTAATTGACAAATAAACCAAACGATTGTAAAATATAAAAGACAAATCTGTCCGATATGTTGTACATTTGTTTATTGTAATAAAACAATTATAGATGGTCTTTGCAAAAAAATCAAGAAAAATAAGGAGCAATCAGAAAATGAAAACAAAAGCATTCAAGGCCGCATTGCCTTATACCATACCAATTTGTGTGGGATTTCTATTTTTAGGGATTTCCTATGGATTTCTAATGAGAAGCAAGGGCTTTCCTTTTATTTATCCCATGCTGATGAGCTTTTTTATTTTGCAGGTTCTATGGAATTTGTTACAGTCAATTTACTTTTGTCTGCATTTAATCCCCTGTATGCATTTTTTCTTACGCTCATGGTAAACGCCCGCCACTTGTTTTACGGGGTTTCCATGTTGGATAAGTATAAAAATGTCGGGTGGAAAAAATGGTATTTAATCTATGGTATGTGTGATGAATCTTTTACAATTAACTGCACAGTTACCCCGCCCCCGGATGTAGACAAAGGCTGGTTTATGTTTTTTGTCACCATGCTTAATCAAATCTACTGGGGTTTTGGGGCAACTTTGGGAGCGCTTTTGGGATATGTAATTCATTCGTTATGTTTATTAACCAATGGGAAGAATCGGACAATCACCGGTCAGCCCTCGTGGGAATAGGGTGTTCTTTGCTTTGTCTGATCATTTTTGGAAGCGGTAATTTTATTTTGCCGGCTATGGCGCTGATTATCTGCTGCTTTTTGTTGGAAAGAAAGAAAAAGGAGGCCGTACAATGACAACGATACAACGTATTGTCACGATTATGGTGGTTGTGCTGGGAACGATGATAACAAGATTTGTACCATTTTTCATTTTCCCAGAGGGAAAAACGCCGCCGGCCTTTATCACATATTTAGGAACGGTCCTGCCTTATGCTGTCATTGGGTTGCTGGTGGTGTACTGTTTGAAAGACGCTGTCTTTACTTCTTATCACGGACCGCCTGAACTGATTGCCATTGGCTTCATTTCTATTCTCCATAAATGGAAGAAAAACACGCTCCTCAGCATTGCCGCTGGAACAGTTTTATATATGGTTTTAGTTCAGGTCTGTTTTCGATAGCATTACCCTGTCAAGGGTTCTTGCTGTACCGCTATGTGATACAGTGGAATAAATATAATTTTATAGGAGGCTTTCATAATGGAAAGGAAAATGTCAAGAGAAGAAGCTTGGGAACTACTGACCGAATACACAAAAACCCCGGCGTTACGGAAACACGCTTTGGCTGTTGAAGCGGTCATGTGCCACTTTGCAAGGCTTAACGGAGAAGATGAAGAAGTTTGGGGCGTGGCTGGTTTGCTGCATGACCTTGACTATGAGAAATTCCCGGAGGAACATTGTAAAAAGGCGGAGGAAATCATGCGGGAGCATGGTATTGACAATGTGTATATCCGGGCTATGAACTGCCACGCTTACGGTATCTGTACCAATACAAAGCCGGAGAGCAAAATGGAACAGGTATTGTTTACAATTGATGAGCTGACAGGGTTGATTAACGCACTGTGTCTTATGCGCCCCTCTAAAAGCGTATTAGATTTAGAGGTGAAGTCCGTCAAAAAGAAGTTCAAAGACCGTTCCTTTGCCGCAGGCGTCAATCGTAATGTGGTCAAAAATGGTTGTGAAATGCTGGGAGTTGAGCTGGACTACATCATTCGTGAAACCATAGAGGGTATGAAAGAAAAGGCTGCGGAAATTGGACTGAAAGGGAATTTATAAACAAATACCACCATTTGGTAATGTCAAGTAGGGAATAAGAAAAAGTGTATCTTCTTATCAATCGGTTACACTGTCCTTGTCGTTCTCAATAAGCCGCACTACCTTGTCCGTAAAGGTTTCCCGGCTCGTTTCTCTGAAATGGATATGAATGTCAATGGTGGTATTTCCTATCCGCTTCACAAGATCGGGCTTCGCATCCAGAGGGGCAGTGGTGTGGCTGGTCTTGCTGGTGTCATTGTTCATAGGCTCTCCTTTGCAAAAGCCATTGAAAGAATACATGATGTGTTCCTTGTATGCTTCTGTGCAATCCATAGAAATTTCCCCCTTTCTCCCACATGGGGTGTTACATTGTTTACAGTTGCATTTATAAATCAGAGGGCGGCAGCACTGAACTGTCGCCGCTTCTGTTGCATTATTTACTTTTTTCTTCTGTTGAATTTTTCTTTTGCAAAATCATAGGATTCTTGTATCATTGCCTTGAAATCCTCAAAGGTCTTATCAGAGGGATTTAAAACACATACCCAGCTCATCCATGCGTAGACAGGGTGGGGAATAATGGTATCTAAAACGGTAAAATCATAATCCATTTTTACGATTTTTCCAGCAGGCGGACGCTCTGGAATATACCCAAATTTTTTAATAAAGGTCTGTTTCCTTAAACCGACATTCACACGATATACATTATCACGGTTCAACATAGAGCCTTTATCATTATCACCGTCTTTTTCTTTAACAGTTAAAACATATACTCCCCGTTTCAAAACTCCGTTTGGATTATAAAAAATCCCTCGTTCTCCCCAACTTTCTACCAATACAACATCTTTCAAATTAGACTGGCAGTAGGAAAGAATATCGTTTGGTGTCATGCCATTTCCTCCAAATGGAACATCATTGTTCCCTCGTCTGCTAAAGCGGAACAATACTCCCGAAATTCCGTAACCTGCGGCAACTTTTCCAAAGCCCCCTGTGCTTCCTCCATTGATTCCCACCAAATCATTTCAACCCATTTATCCTGCTTTAAATCCTTTGTTAATGACCGTTTTATGTTTGTCTGAAAAATAACCATTTCAATCACGTTTTTATTCATAACATCTTGTCCTTTCGTCTAAGTATCATATTGCATTTTGTACATAGATAGTCTATCATGGAATAGTGACAACGGCTGTCACCATTCGGAAAGGAGTTTTTAAAAATGTCAAAAGCAGAACGGCTTATTGAAATGATGATAACGATAAATACAAAAAAGGATTTTACAGTAGGCGAATTAGCAAAAGAATTTTCTGTGTCAAAGCGGACAATACTCCGTGATTTGCAAGAATTAGAACAGGCTGGATTCCCCCTTTATTCCGAAGTCGGTGCTGCTGGCGGGTATCACATCTTGAAAGAGCGCATTTTGCCGCCTATCACTTTTTCAGAGAATGAAGCCAAAGCTATATTCTTTGCCTGTCAAGCCTTGAAATTCTATCACGATTTACCTTTTGAACAGGAAACAATATCTGTGTTGAAAAAATTTTTGAACTGTCTGCCCTTAGATATACAAAGCAGTATTACACAAATTCAAAATAGTGTAGTATTTTGGATTCCAGACAGGCATTGCGATTCACCACTACTTAAACCAATGTTTCATATTGCCGTCAATCACCATTCAGCAACAATACGGTATTCATCAACACTTTCTGAAAGTGTACGCACAATTATACCGATTGGGCTATATGCTATGAATGGGCTTTGGTATTGCCCCGCATATTGTACCGTTGCTAACCAAATCAGAGAGTTTCGTATTGACCGTATTAAAGAAATAATAGAGGAGAAACCATATCCCGTAGGGAAATACCCTATTCCTACGTCCATTCAAGAATATCTTGAAGAATTAGAAATCGGAAATGATTACCACATAAAGATTCAGCTAACCGATATAGGTGTTAAACGCTGCGAAACTGAATTTTTACTGGCAAGGGGATTAAAAACATTCCCAACAGGCGGCGGTATAATCGACATGGAAATACGTCATGCAACTTTGGATTGGGTTGCCGATTATTTCCTACCATTTGGAAACAACGCAACTGTCTTAGAACCGCCAGAACTTGTGGAGCTTATGAAACAAAAGATATACGAATTACATCAGCTTTATTGTAGGTAATATTGATGTATGAATGAGAGGGATAGGGCTGTGAGTTTGTCTTTCTCTGTCTGCTTCTTCATGGTGTGTAACCTCCTTCTTTGAAGGTGCGCGCTTCCCTATAACCCTATTATACTTATCTGTTCACTCATATTATCAGCCACATCCAGCGGTTATTCATTGACATCAACAGGCTACTATCAAAAAATGTATACAGAAAGCCTTGTCAAAAGCGGCACTCATAAAACAGCATAGGATTGTTTTCGGGAAACGGCGTAGCTTCGGCTATGCCGCTTCTCCGTTTTTCAGGTCATTGAGCAGGGACGCAGGGAATACTCCTACAAGGCCATAGGAAATGTTAATCTGCTGTCGGAGAATTTTCCGTTGGCGTTATCTTTGTAAACATGTTTTATGGAATAGAATTCACTACATCAAGGATTTCTTCCGCAGAAAGGTCATCTGGAGAAACCCCAATATACACATTCTCATAAGCAAAATGAAATATTTCATTGTCGTCTTTTGTTTCTAAATATTCTCGCAAATCCTCAAAAGAGTAAATAGGTTTATTTGTCCTTGGTTGATAGTCCATAATGAGAACAACA
>Ga0137302_10735_pt1 | contig 9552 bp, 8 predicted proteins | sample Ramsor2O_GlcNAcB_FD_97184 | JGI IMG/M metagenome (GOLD analysis project Ga0137302, IMG submission 97184) | Mouse cecal microbial communities from Vienna, Austria - N-Acetylglucosamine amended with D2O_GlcNAcB | ecosystem: Host-associated > Mammals > Digestive system > Large intestine > Cecum... | reverse complement strand
GTTGGCGTTGTTTTCCTTGTGCAGGTATTGCATCTGGGAGGTATAGCTGCCATAGGCGATCAGGGCGTCCTCCACCTCGGAGACGGCGGTAATGAGCGTTTTGCGGTAAGTTTCCGCAGCTTGTTCTGCTGCGGCTTTCTGGGCGCGTACCGTGGCTCTCAGGGCTCCGCCCCGGAACAGGGGCTGGAGCAGATTCCCTCCCAGGGACCAAGCGTTGTTGTTTTCCCTGAAGAGCTGGCCGAAATCTCCGCCGCGGCTGGAAAGGGAGCCCGTCAGGCTGAAGCGCGGGTACAGATCCGCTACGGCTACGCCCACGTTGGCCACGGCCGCGTGCAGGTCCGCCTCAGCGGCGATAACGTCGGGCCTGCGCCGCAGGAGTTCGGAGGGGAGGCCTACCGGAACGGTGGGCGTTTTCTCAAAGACGGAAGCTTTGGGCAGCGTCAGTTCTACACGGGAATTGTATGTTCCCAGCAGCACGGCGAGCTGGTTTTTAGAGGAGGCCACCTGTGCTTCCAGTTGCGGGATGCGGCTTTCCGTGGAGGCGACGGTGGAGGTGGCCTGCTCCACATCCAGACGGGGGGCGAATTCCGTTTTGTAGCGTTTTTCCGCAATGGTGAGGGTGCTGCGTTGGATTTCCAGTTGTTCCCTGGCGATGCGGAGCTGTTCGCAGGCGGTAATCCAGTCAAAGTAGGCCGTGGCGACGTCCGCCAGCAGGGCTGTGCGCACGGCTCCTGCGGAAGCTTCTGTGGACATGAGGGAGGCGCGGGAGGCCTCGATGGAACGCCGGTTGCCGCCAAAGAGGTCCAGCTCCCAGGAGGTGGACGCTCCCAGGGAGAAGTTCTGGGAAGTGGAGCTGCGAAAACCTCTGTCCGGGGACAGGCTCCACCCGGCGCTGGCGTCTGCGGAGGGAAGCAGGGATGCCTGGGAGACGCGGAGCTTTTCCCTGGCCTCCCGGATGCGGAGCAAAGCCACCTTCATGTCCGGATTGTTGTTGAGGGAGGTGGAGACCAGGCGGTTGAGCTGGGGGTCTCCAAAGATATTCCACCAGGAACGCAAATCTTTGTCCGAACTGTGGGGGGGGGCCTGTTCGCCTCCCACGTGGCGGGGAGGTCATTGGTCGGCGTCCGGAAATCAGGGCCTACCATGCAGGAGCCAAGGAAACAGGCGGCCAGAAGGGGGAGATGTTTGAACGTGGATGACATGGAAAAATAAAAAGTAAGGTGTTATTCGTGGCGAAGGGCATCAATGGGGTCCATCTTGGACGCCTTCCAGGAGGGGTACCATCCGAAGGCCAGGCCGATGAATACGGAGACGCCTACAGCCAGAGCCATGGCTTCCGGGGAGGAGGCCGTGGCCCAGTTCATGGTGCGGCTGACGATGATGGAGATCGCCTTGCCGAGCATGATGCCCAGCGCGCCGCCCACCACGCAGAGCAGCACCGCTTCCAGCAGGAACTGGCGCATGATATCCTGCGGACGGGCGCCCACCGCCATGCGCAGGCCAATTTCCTTGGTCCGTTCCGTGACGGAAACGAGCATGATATTCATGATGCCGACGCCGCCGACGACCAGAGAGATCATGGCCACGATCATCAGCAGATTGGTCATCACTTCCGTGGTGCTGCTCATGGCGCGGGACATTTCCGCCATGTCCCATACCCGGAAATCGTCCAGCTGGCCGTCCTTGAGGTTGTGTTTGGCACGGATCACTTCCGTAATCTGGTCAATGGCCTCGGAGGAGCGTTCCGGGTCTGAAATCTGAGCCATGATGGAATCAATATTGTTGAAGCGCCGCGGATGGGGCGCGTCCGTATAGGGCTGGTCCGTAGTTTCCGTGTAGTAATCCACGGAACTGGCGGTGTATTTATCTGCCCGGTTGAAGGTGGTGGTGCTGTTGCCGGTGGAAGCGGTGGTGGAACCGCCGCCCAGGCCCTGGAGGCGGTAGCGGATGCTTGTCCACGGGAGGATGATGGAGTCGTCCTGGTCGCGTCCCATCATGTTGGCCCCTTTTTTCTGAAGGATGCCGATGACTTTGAACATGACATTCTTGATGCGGATATCCTTGCCCAGCGGGTCTTCGTCCCCGAAAAGTTCCTTGGCCACCGTCTGGCCGATGACGCACACGCGCCTGGCCTGTTCCACATCTTCCTCGGAGAAGGGCTGGCCTCGCGCCATGTCATACCAGCTTTTGATTTTCAGGTATTCCACGGAACCGCCCTCTACAGTTTCCGGGCTCCAGTTCTTGTTGCCGTAAATGACTTGGCCGCTGGCGCGCACCACGGGGGTAGCCCGCAGAACCATGGGGCAGTCCTTCGCAATGGCTTCGCAGTCCGCGTTGGTCAGGGAGGCCCGTCCGCCCGCGCCGGTATTGACGCCGCTTTTGGAGATGGCTCCGGGGCGGATATTCAGCGTGTCCGCCCCCATGGAAGCGATGGTATTTTTAATCTGGAGCGTAGATCCCTGGCCGATTTCCACCATGGCGATTACTGCGGCAATGCCGATGATGATGCCCAGGATGGTGAGGGCTGCGCGCATGGGATTGCGCACCAGGGCCCTGATGCAGGTTTTAAGGAGAGGAAGGAATTTCATACGTCGTCCTTGCTAAGCATATCGGAAATCCCTTCGCAGATAAGGCCGTCCGCCATGTTGATGGCCCTGTCCGTGAAGGCGGCTATTTTGGGGTCGTGCGTCACCAGGATGACTGTGATTCCCTGTTGGCGGTTCAGGTCCTTGAACATGTGCAGCACTTCCTTGGAAGTGGTGGAGTCCAGGTTTCCCGTTGGTTCGTCCGCCAGCAGGATGCTGGGGTTGTTGATGAGGGAACGGGCAATGGCTACGCGCTGCTGCTGTCCGCCGGAAAGCTGGGCCGGGGTGTGGTCCATGCGGTCGGAAAGGCCTACCAAATTCAGCAATTCCACGGAACGTTCGCGCATGGCTTTCATGCTGAGGGCGGGGTGGGCATATACGGCAGGCATCATCACGTTTTCCAGGGCTGTGGTACGGGAGAGCAGGTTAAAGTTCTGGAAGACGAATCCGATGCGCTTGTTCCGGAGAGTGGCGCGTTCTGCGGCGTTGAATTTGGCAACGTCTTCCCCGGCAATATAGTAATGGCCTGAGGTAGGGCGGTCCAGACAGCCCAGGATATTCATCAGGGTTGATTTCCCTGAGCCGGATGCCCCCGTGAGGGAGACGAATTCCCCTTCATTGATATCCAGGGTGATGCCCTTGAGTACTTGAAGGTCTATTTCTCCCAAGTGGTACACCTTGGTTATGTCACGTAAGCGGATCACGTTGTTGGAATGCTTGATGCGGTAAAAAAGAGTGATTGAGCGGTCGGATGAAGGCGGTTCCCGGGTTAGGGAGGCGGGGGCGGCCCGTCATTGCCAGCCGAGGCTGCCGTTTTCGTGTTGCCTGTGCTCGGCTTGCGGCGCGGGGGCATTTTGGGCGCGAACGGGTTTTCCCCGCCGGCGGAGGCGGAAGAACCGTCCCCCGAACTGTCGGAGCGGTTCAGTATCTGAGCCGTAGAGACGATTTCCATTCCTTCCCGGAGCGTTTCTCCCGCAATGGCCGTCAGCATGCCGTTGCTTTCCCCTTTGGTGACCAGGTGGGGATAAAGAAGATTGTTCCGCAATTCCCAAACCACGGCTTTTTTCTTTTGTCCGTCCCGGACGGGGGCGGCCAGCTCCGGCTGCATCCGGTCAAAGGCCGCTTTTTGTTCAGCACTGACCAGTTCTGTTTCCGGGCGGAAGCGGAGGGCCGCATTGGAAACGAGGAAAGCGTTTCGTATGTCCTCCACCACGAATTGGACATTTGCCGTCAGATAGGGGATAAGAAGCTTGTCCGGATTGGGTACATCAATGTCCACGATGTAAGTGACCACATTGGACGTCATGGTTGCGTCCAGCCGTATCTTGTCCACCGTTCCCTTGAATTTGCGGCCGGCGAAAGCGTCCACGGTGAACAGTACCTCCTGCCCCTTGCGGATGCTGCCGATGTCCGCCTCGTTCACAGCGGCCCAAATTTTCAGCTTGGAAAGGTCTGTGGCGATGTAAAACAGGCTGGAGGCGCTCATGCTGGAAACCACTGTTTGGCCTATGTTGACCAGGCGTTTGACCACGACGCCGTCCACGGGGGACTTGATGGTGGTGTATTCCAGGTTGCGCATTTCCTTTTTCAGCGCGGCTTCCGCCTGTTTCAGGGAGGCTTCCGCTTCCTGCAGGGAGGCTTCCGCCACGGCTACGTTGGCGCGGGCGGTTTCTTCATCCGCAATATACTGGTCGTAGCTGGATTTGGACAGGGCATCCCCAGGCCCCAGCTTTTCCGCGCGTTCCCGGTCCAGTCTGGCCTGCTGGTGCTTGGCTTTGGCCTGCTGGATGTCCGCCTTGGAGCGGGCGATTCCGGCAATGGCCTGCGCTTTGGAGGCTTCCGCCCTCTGAACGTCCAGCTGCACGGGAAGCTTGTCGATTTCCGCGAGCATCTGACCGGCTTTTACAGGGCTGGAATAATCCACCACCTTGCCGTTCAGGTCCTTGCCGAACTCCATGATGATTCCGCTGACCTGGGCGCCTACATCTACCAGTTCATCAGGCTCCGTGACGCCGGTTGCTTCGATGGTGATCATCAGGTCTCCTTTTTCAAGAGGTTCTGTCTGGTAGTCCACCTGGATGGCTTCATTTCCTTTCCACTGTTCCCAGGCAAACCAGATGCCTCCGAGAACGGCAATGACGATGATGAGTTTGATGAATCCCTTCACGACTATATTATACTTCGCAATAATGAAAAAGTTGCACGGATGTTAAAAACTTTTCCGCAACGGAGCATGATCCTATCATGATTTCCGGAAATGTCTAAGGGATTATTATGTTTATTAACAGTTGCTGTTTATTAACTAACAATATTTCCTTTCTTCCTTCTCGTCCAGTGACGGAAGGAGCGGGAATGGAAGGCCACGAAATATCTGAAGGCGGCAGTTGCCGGTGGCCGCATCCGATCTTTTGGGGAATTGGCTTCTCCGTATTTGTAAATGCTGCGGGGGTGAGAAGAGCGGGGAAAGGAGGTGAATCCCGACAGGAGTAATGTTGCCCAAGAGGGCAATCCCGGCTGACCTGCGGGCTCAAGGAGGGGAAAAACGTTGAAAGAACGAGCTTTCTGGATTCAGGTGATGGAAAAAAGACACCGCTGCACCGTCTCTGGCTGTGAGCCACGTTCCCGTGCCTCAATAGAGCGGGGACTTCCGCCGCTGTTTTGACTTTTCCGGTATAGGACGTAGTCAGCCCTGCGTCGGGGCTGCCCCCATTAGGTTGTAATATCGGTCCGGGCCACTTTGCCAGGCGATGACGAGTGCAGCAGCCACCACTTTATATACCTCATGGGAGGGAATGTTCCAAGGTGTTTTTGCAATCTTTTCAGACATGGACGGGAACTTTCCCGTGGAGCGATTGAGTTTGAAAGGGATACTGCTTTCAGCGGTGTTCTTCCAGCCATTCCTTTAACACAAGGCGGTCCGCAGGCGCCCAGGGCAGTTCTTCCAGCGTACGGCGGGAGAAGAACCCCAGGGTTTCATGTTCCAGAGGCCGGGGCAGGGCGCAAAGTTCCAGACGGCACAGAAAGGGGAGAAGGCGGATAACGCGTTCAGGCTCCCGGTGCCGTACGGGGGTGAGCATGCGGACGGGGAAGACGGTGCATCCCAGCTCTTCCCGTATTTCCCGTATGACGGCGTGCCGGGCATTCTCCCCTGGTTCCACTTTTCCGCCGGGGAATTCGTAAAGAAGCCCGTTGGACTGCCCCGTTTTCTTTTTGGCGCCCAGAAGAAGAGGGCCTCGTGCGGCGGGCAGTTCAATCAGGGCACAGCAGACGTCCAGCGTGTTCATGGGGCGTAAAAGTCCAGGTTATGCAGGTTGATGATGCGGGTTTCCGTATCCAGGACGCCGAAGCCGATGCGTCCGGTCCTGCCCTGGAGTTCTCCGGGATTGGCCAGCAGGCAGCCGCCGCATCTTTCGCTCACGGCCTGGTGGGTATGGCCGTACAGGGCGGCGTCTGCGTTTCCGCTGCGCGCTTCCCGCAAGGCGTATTTTGGGTAATGGGAGAGGGAAAGTTTCATGCCGTACCGGGTGATAAGGGCATGTTCCGGATGCAGGCGCGCCGCCGGGGAACTGGCGGCCATCCGCCGCATGGTTTCCACATCGTAGTCATTGTTGCCCGGAACGGCATCCAGAGGAAAGTCCTCCGTCAGTTCAATCAGGCGCCGGAAACTCTCCGGGGTGGTGCAGTCGCCCAGGAAAATGAAATGTCCGCAGCCCAGCAGGCGCATCCGGTGCATGGCTGGCTCCAGATGGTCTGTGCGGTTGTGCAAGTCGGAAAAAATGCCTATCTTCATCTTTTTCAACAATTCATGGCATGAATGGGCCATGCCTTCAATTCATCCGGCAGGGAAAGCGGGAGCGGATCGCCTCCCTCCTTGCGCAGCAGGCAGGTGAAACCGCCCGCTCCTGCTCCGTGGAAGGGCATGAGCCGGTAGCAGGCTTCCTGCGTCAGGGAGGAACGGAAATGCTCCAGCTCCGGCACGGTTACGGTGTGCAGGTCCGGATGGCGTTTCAGCAGGTACAGGACATTGCGTTCATTTTCCTCTGGAGCGTAGGTGCATGTAGTGTACAGCAGGAAGCCGCCGGGAGCCAGACACCGGAGGGCGGCCAGCAAAATGCCCCGCTGCCGCTTGGCGTTGCCTCCGGTGACGGAGGAATTGAAACAGCCGGGGTTGGGAATGCCTTTGGCCAGCAGGGACTGCCCGCTGCACGGGGCATCCGCCAGAATGAGGTCAAAACACCCGGGGGCCAGTTCCGCCCACTGGTCCGGGCGCAGGCGCTGGGTGTACAGATTGGTGAAGCCGCATCGAAGCAGGTTGTGGCGCAGAATGCCCAGGCGCTTCGGATGCACTTCGTTGGAAACATGCTCCTGCGGAGATACCCGCGTCTGCGCCAGAATGCTTTTCCCTCCCGGCGCCGCGCACATGTCCAGGCAGCGTTCCGGGCGAAACGGAAGATGCGCCAGAGGGGCCGTTTCCCAGACGGACGAAAGATCCAGGGGATAGTAATAGCCGCATTCGTAATCCGGCAGGGAGCCGGGTTTGGTTTCCGCCTCTCTGGACGGGAGCGCCAGGATGGAGGAATGCCCCCACTCCTGCGGCGTGTCCTTTGCCGGCAAGGGCGGCCTGTAGCCTTCCGGTGCCTTCGGGGTGATGACCAGCGCGCTTCTGGAACGGGTCCCGGCCTGCATGGCGTCCAGGAAATCCCGTTCCTGTTCCGCCGTCAATTCCAGTTTGCGGGCGAGTTTGAGTATTTGGGAGGAAGACACGAGATCAGGCCCGGAATGTTTCTCCGAAGTGGGTGTTGAGAGCCAGATGGGCGGCCCCCAGGATGCCCGCCTCCGTACCGAACTGGGCGGGAAGGATTTCAAGGTATTCCACCAGAGGGGCGGCAAGCTGGGTTTTCATGATTTCCTGAAGGGGCTGGAAAAGCAGGGTTCTGGCCTTGGCCACGCCCCCGCCGATGATGATGGCTTCCGGGTTCAGGAGATAGCAGCAATTCATCAGGGCGCAGGAGAGTTTTACGGCCAGGTCCCGCCATACTTGCTCGGCTACTTCATCACCAGCCAATGCGGCCCGTTCCAAAGAGATGGGGTTGCAGTCCACAATGGCCTTGTCAATGCCGTGGCTGGCATACAGCGTGCGTGCATCCGCAGCTATTTCCCGGTTGCCTACATAATCTTCCAGGGAGCCGCGGTTGCCGTAATGGCCCAGACGCCCCCGGTAGTCGATGCTCGTCTGCCCCAGCTCCCCGGCGGAGCAGGTAGCCCCGCGCAGAAGTTCTCCGTTCACGATCAGGCCGCTGCCAACGCCGGTGCCGAGGGTCAGGCAGACCAGATGCCTTTTTCCTTTTCCGGCGCCCAGCTTCCATTCCGCATAAGCCATGCAGTTGGCGTCGTTTTCCACGTATACGGGCAGTCCGCAGGCAGCCTGGAGCATGTCCTTTACCGGAACGTTGTTCCAGCCGGGCACGTTGGTAAGCGTATAAACGGTCCCCTGGTAAAAATTGACGAAACCCGGCATTCCCATGCCGATGGCCTGCACTTCCGGGTGATTCAGCCGCAGCATATTCACGAACTGGGCTATGGCTTCAATCAGTTGATCGGGATTGCCATATTCCTGGGTGGCTATTGAAGGAGCGTGGGCGATTACTTCCGCGCCCTTGACGACCCCCATCTTGATGGAGGTGCCTCCGAAGTCAATGCCGATGGAGGGAATGGTTGAAGCTGTCATATAACGCCAATATAGAATTTTACCGGGCGTTGAAAAGGTTAAAAGAAGTATGTTCCCGGTAAAATCCCGACAGGAAAATAGAGGGTGCAAAAGGGGGGGAAATGACTTGTTTCATTACTGAATTTTCTTGAATGAACATTTGGGCGTTTGTAATGTCTCATAGTCTAGTCAGCGGGGCGTGTTCCGCCCTCTGTTCGTGAAATATTGTCAACCTCAGCCCATAGAGACACCTCCTATGCCTACTCCCAAGAAAACCAATAGCAAGACCGTCGCCAAGGAAGTTCCGGCTTCCAAGAAAAAGACCTGCGGGAAGTCCGATTGCAAGACCGCTGTAGACCTGGAGGCTCCCGCCAAGAAGAAATGCTGCAGGAAAAAGGCGGCTGAACCGGAAAAAGCCGCCAAGCCCGCCAAAAAGGCTGCCGCCGCCGCGGCTGAAATGGAAAAGAAGCCTGCGCCGAAAACGGCCGGAAAGGCTCCGGTTAAAAAAGCTGCTCCTGCTCCCGTTGCCCCGGTTCCCGCTCCCGCGAAAAATGAATTGACGGATGAACAGGCGGAAGCCATTGCCGCCGCCAGGGCGGAACTGGCCGCCAACCCCGAATGGGAGCCTTTTGTGCAGATGCAGCGCCAGCATCTGCTGGACTTGCGCGACAGGGCTCTGGACAACATGAGCGGCGTGGCCCGCGATACTCTCCGGAATCATCCGGAAGGCAGTGAGGCTTCCGGCTCCGGGGAACACCAGGCGGATGCCGGTAGTGACGCCTATGACCGTGATTTTGCGCTCAGCCTGCTTTCCAAAGAGCAGGACGGCCTGTATGAAATCGAACAGGCGCTCGCCCGCATTGACAACGGAACATATGGCATCTGCGAAATGTCATACAAGGTCATTCCCATTCTGCGTCTGGAGGCCATCCCCTTTGCTCGGCTTACCGTGGAATGCCAGGCCCAGTGGGAAAAGGAAAAAGGCCAGAATGCCAGGTTCCGTCCCAGAGTGGCCCTGGGCTTTGCCGGAGGACAAAATGATGTAGATTTATCTGTTTCTCTTGACGATGACGAAGAATAGTGTATAAATCCTCCCCCGTAACACATTTTCATCATGCCAAGAGACATCATCATCCTCGAATGCACCGAGGCCAAAGCCGAAGGAAAGCCTACGTCCCGCTACGTCACCACGCGCAATAAAAAAAGCCTGCGTACTCCCGGCCGCCTGGAAAAGATTAAGTACAATCCTTTCCTGAAGCG
>Ga0137302_10734_pt1 | contig 9633 bp, 12 predicted proteins | sample Ramsor2O_GlcNAcB_FD_97184 | JGI IMG/M metagenome (GOLD analysis project Ga0137302, IMG submission 97184) | Mouse cecal microbial communities from Vienna, Austria - N-Acetylglucosamine amended with D2O_GlcNAcB | ecosystem: Host-associated > Mammals > Digestive system > Large intestine > Cecum... | reverse complement strand
GAAAAAGGAGGCAACATCGCCGCTATATGCGCAGCACCGGCTCAGGTGCTTGGTCCGCTCGGTATCATCAACGGGGTAAAAGCCACCGGTTATCCGTTCCTCAAAGAAGACTTTGAGAATAATGGCGGGATATACTCTGAGGAGCCAGTGGTAATTGGAGACCGTCTTATAACCTCAAAGGGTCCCGGAACAACCCTCGAATTCGCACTTGCCATTGTTCGCAAGGCAAAGGGTCCGGATATGGAGAAGGCACTCCGTGAAGGTATGGTGATAGCCAATTGCGAATGCGATGATAATTGTACCTGCGGATGCAATAGCTAAAGCCTCAACGCCGCCTTTTGGAGGCCGAAATTTTTGGCAAAATGAAGGTGACGGAGGTCTTTGCTCCGCCACCTTCATCACTGATATGGGTTTGACTATGCTCTTTTTGACTCGTCATTGTTACCTTAAGCGGAAACTCGTCGACTTTCAGTTCTTTCTGCAATCATCTTCTTGTTAGCGTAGATGATACCGGCTATCTGCTCTGTATATTCGCAGACTCCGTTGGCGAAGGCTCGGCATTGGATTATGTGGTAGTCGTCAAGCGAGATTTCTATGGTGGCTATCTGCTTGTTGCCTATGTAGGCGGTGAGAGTCAGCGTACAGGTCTGGAGATTTTTCAGTCAAAAGGCATCAGAATATCCCCGGCACCACACGTTCCCCAATGGCAAGCAAGTTGAAAATCGTTGTTGATTAGACAATAACAGGAGCCACGACTCCGGCATGGTGAAAACATACAGCTACATAATCTCTCGGAAATATTATTGAAAGTAAATTCTCAATAATAATCTTAATCGAAATGGAACTGAGCGACATGACCAGCATAGTCTGCGAAGGACAGCCGACGAAGGAAGACTGTTCTCCGCAGTCTATGCCGAGTGTCGCAGTGTCAAAGCGGCATGTGAGGGAGCGGTCGTAAAATCCAGAGAATCAATTCGCATCTATCGCTCTCAATAGCAAAAATTTAGGCGAATCTTTTAATTTTGTTCGGTTTTTGCGCGTAAAAACAGAACAAAATCATTACCTTTGCAGTTGTAAATACATGACGATGGTCGAATCCAAGCAAATAGAACGTAGTGTGCTATCCTTTCCCGAGGAGACGATATTCACTATCGGCGATTTGAATCTGCCAATGCTATCGTGGGATAATATCCGGGTCAAACTCGGAAGGATGGTCAACGAGGGCGTTCTGCGAAAAGCAGGGAAAGGGCGGTTCTATCGTCCGAAGACCTCCATATTCGGTGAAGTTATGCCAAGCCAAGAGGAAATAGTCAAGGATTTGCTTTGGGATGGTGACACTCCGACAGGTTATATTACGGGGTACTCCCGATGGAATGAAATGGGTCTTACCACACAGATTTCCGGAATAATTCAAATCGGTATAAACGGAGTCAAGAGGAACCTTGACAGAGGGGGGTATTCCGTTCGATTCATAAAGCAGCCTAATGAGATAACCGTAGACAATATCAAGTACCTTGTCATTCTTGACGCCATCAACAATATTCGTAAAATACCGGATACGACAGTAGTAGCGTCTCTCAATCGGTTAGCTGTAATTATAAAACGTTTAGGAGCTGACGAGATTGAGATTATGACAGGACTTGCCATGAAATATCCGGCAAGGCTTCGTGCTCTATTAGGAGCGATGCTTGAAAATATAGGATATGAATCCTCATCTTCTCTGCTGTATGAAACCCTCAATCCATTGACTTCATACGACTATCCGGGGCTGTCGGCACATTTGTCCAACTCATTAAAATGGCATCTAAAATGAAACTTCACGAAAACAAAGAACAATTGGCTGATGCGATCAGAATCACTTCTGCCGAACTCGGAATCCCTCAAAAGTTTGTTGAGAAGGATTATTGGATATGTCAGATTTTGCAACGGCTTTCACGAATGCCGCAGACTGAAAGGACTGTGTGGAAAGGCGGAACATCGCTCACCAAAGGATACGGTATCATTCAGCGATTCTCCTCCGATGTGGATCTTGCCATAATTGGAGAGGGACTAAGCAATAATCAGCAGAAGAAGCTTGTGCTTCATCTTGGGAAAGACACCACAATAGACCTTGAAGAGACGGAGGAATTCGGAGAATCAATCAAGAACAGCCGATTCAGAAAAACATATCACTCTTATCCGTCGGTAATAGACCGCACTGACACATCACTTGACTTTCTCGGCAACTATGTTATTGTCGAGATCAACACTTATGGCAATCCCTATCCGTTTGTCAGACAATTCGTAAAACCGTTCATAACCGAGATGATGGAAAAGCGGCAACTCGAAGGTCTGATAGCGCAGTTGGATATGGCTCCTTTTGAGTTGAATGTCCTTGACAAGCGCAGGACAATGTGCGAGAAGGTCGTATCGCTGCTCCGATTTTCGTTTGAAGAAGACCCGATGGCAGGACTCACCTCCAAAGTACGACATTTTTATGACCTTCACTTCCTGATGAAGGACAAAGAATGTCATGAATATCTTGATTCATCATTCCCCGTTGAGCTTCGAGAACTTGTAGCACATGACAAAGCCGAATTTGACCGTCCCCCATTATGGAAAACTTCAGACGTGTTACAATCCCCGTTGCTCACCTCCTTCTCAGAGATGTGGAAGCGAATCGCTCCCGTCTATCAGTCTGAGGTCGGAGCATTATCGTTCGGAGAATTGCCAAAGCCGGAAGAGGTGTCGCAATCAATGGACTTCTTGATAAGAATAGTTCAGAAAGCACTGTGCTGATTGTAAACGCAAGACAGAAAAAGTGATTTAACAACCTTGCTAAAAAATCGCAAAATCGAACCCTCACACTTGCGAAGGTGACTGAATTTTAGTATATTTGCATTTGCAATCCACACTTGTGGCCACGGCGAGAGAGCCGTCTGAAAATGAAAGAAAAGATTCGTCACATACTCGTTCCATAAGAAAAATGAGCGCATGTAACTAATTGAAATAACTGCATTTGAAGCGTAAGGAACAAGTCCAAGAAAGTTTTGAACCCGACGGGAATTCCGGCTCTTTTACAGCAGTCCTAAACGTGCCGACATTGTGTTAAGTTTTTCCCGATAAGCCACAATCATATCCTTCGGCAAAAAGGATTCTTCGATGAGGGCATACCACTTAGGTAATGTCTTGGCAAACTTCTTGAAAAGCTTTTCGATGGCTTTTTCATCCATTCCGCTGTCAAGCATTGCCTTTTCAAAGTCAGCTCTTTTTATCTTTTTTTTCTTGCCATTCAGAGTCAGAGCCAGCTCCTCTTCATCTTCAGGCATCACGATTGAGGTGGACAGGAGGTCATAGGCAGGAGTCAGCATATAGTTGTCTGCCGGACGGTAAAGTGAGAAGTTCTTCAGGTGCATGTCGGCATTACCCGTCAGCCATGAGAAAACCACTACCTCCCAAAAGTTGACAACATCCAATAGCGGAGCCGCCGAGTATTGCTTTATCAGTTTGGCTATACGCTCATATGAACCTTTATATTTATCCTCGGTCAGTCGCTCCGACAACTGGCACATATCCTCCATAGCAATCTTGTCACCATTCTTGGTGCGATCAACGCGGCGGGTTATGTAGCAGAGTTCGCCATCGGCAAAGCGAATCAGCGAATGTGGCACAGTTTTGATTCCTGCCGCTTCCGCCAAATGCATGGTCAGGTCTTCATTCTCCGGAAGATTGGCAAAACGGTCGGTCTGAGGTTTGAGGATAAACCGTCCCCATAATCCGACAATGGTGAAGCGTTGCGGCTCTCCGGCATGCCCCCTTGTAATATCGAGCGACAGTTTTGCCTGTACTCCGGTCACGGTGGTACTTGCCGACACAATCTCCTGTGCCAGCTCCTTGATATTGACTCTGGTATATGGAAGCACCGGCACCGTTGTCGATTCAAATATCTTACGGGCACACGACTTATGATAATCCACCTCGCCATCTGCGAGGTGTTTATAGCAATAGAGACACTTACACATTTTCAACCTCCTTTCTTTCGACTGGTATCACACTTACATTGCCGATGCAATCCTTGCAACAGGCAAGGAGGAGTGAAAATCTGTCACGGGCAGAGATTTTCCAGCTCTGTTCTGCAATGTCAAGAAGCCACCCTTCCGGTATCAGTCCATCGAAGAAAGGAAACAGCACTTTATCACGATAAGGTTTTGCCGAAAAAGGCAGTGTAAGGCTTACGGCAATGGCTCCTTCTGTCTTTAGATAATCGGAATCATATCTGAACTCATAGCCCAAGTCGTCCTCTGTCAGGACACCAGCGAGGCTATTGTTTACATAGACATTTGCCTGTTTCATGATTCAGAGATTTTTCCGGGTGTCATGACGGCTCCGAACATAGCCAATACCTGATTAACCTTATCAAGCCGGAGGGTTTCCTTTCCTTGTTCAAGTTCACGCACAAACCGCAGGCCCACCCCCGATTTTTGGGACAGATCAACCTGCGTAAGTCCGAATTGTTTACGCATCTCTTTCACATATTTTGCCAACTGAGTCATAAAATATACCCTTTTGGGTGCAAAGATAATAAATAGATCTCAAACTACACCTTAAGGGGTATAAAATAATCCAAACAACACCCAATTATACCCTTTGGGTTATATTCAATTGACAAAGCAACACGTGGCTTAATTGACCCGTCTTGACATTCCGGTGGTACTATGCTGAAACACCTTTTGGATTTTAGAGCGACATTGTATTTCGAAGACATCAATGACGAGTTGCTTGCCAAGTTTGAACTGTTTCTTATAGGAAAAGGGTTGTCTAACGGCTATGTGTTCAAATCGATGAAAGCAAAAGGGAGAAGATGAGTGATAGAGTCTGTGCGCTCCCGGTTGTAAAATCGAAGTTACGGCTATATTGTCTGCGACTCTCTGACAGCATCCTTATTCTCGGTAATGGAGGAGTCAAGAAAACACGCACCTATGATGAAGACGGCGAACTGCGCGGATTTGTAGTAACTCTGCAAAACTTTGATAAACTTATCAAAGATGGTGTGAAGGACGGCACTATTACCATATCCGAAAATGAAATCGACACCGACAAAACCTTTGACATATGAAGACTGCATTTGAAGACTATAACAAAATCGTGGACTCCATACCAGCATCTATTCATAAGGAAGTAGAGATGAAGATGGCTGTTTCCAATAGAATCTATGAGCTTATGCAAGAGAAAGGTCTGTCGAAAGCTGAGTTTGCCAGATCCATAGGAAAACGCCCTTGCGAAGTTACCAAGTGGCTTAGCGGCCAGCACAATTTCACTCTTGCTACCCTTGCCATGCTGTCCTCCTTCTTCGGACAGCCGATTATATCAGTTCAATAATTGACGTAGGCAATAATTGACGTATGCAAATGAAAGCAATGATTTCAAGGACTCATGATGAATATGTTGCTTATTTTTTTACTTTTGCAACCGTAGAACTGTATATAGATGAAAACGACAAACGATTTCTTCATACCTGATAATGAAGTCAAGCTCCCGGAGGAACTTGATTACAGCTGTGTGGATGAATACATCCGCTCGGCTGAGGCATTTTCTCGCTCAACATATCAGAGCGTCTATATCATCGACTATTTCAAGCAGAATTTCCTGTATGTGTCGCCAAATCCTATGTTCCTGTGCGGATTGACACCGGAACAGGTGATGAAACTGGGTTATCGCTTCTATCTGGAATATGTACCTGAGGATGAACAGCAGTTTTTGATTGATCTGAACGAGGCTGGATTTTCATTTCATAATACAATTCCGGTCAAAGAGCGCAAGGACTGGTACATCTCATACGACTTTAACATACTTAACGGAGGCAGGAAGATTCTCGTTAATCATAAGCTCACTCCTCTTGTATTGACTTCCGACGGTCGTATATGGCTTGCGCTCTGCGTGGTATCGGCATCTACCCACACATCGCCCGGTCATATTGAAATGCACCGTGTCGGCTCTCCGGATTATGTTGAATACAACCGAAACACACGCCGATGGGATAAGCGGCAAATGCCGACCCTTACCGACGGGGAAAAGGCGGTGCTCACTCTGTCGATTCAGGGCTACACCATGTCAGAGATTGCTGACCGAATATACCTGTCGCCCGACACCATCAAGAAATATCGTCAGCGCATATTTGAGAAACTTGATGTGCGCAATATATCCGAAGCAATCGTTGCGGCTACAAACAACAAGTTACTCTAAATTCTTGCACAAATAGAAACGAGGGAAGTGTTTTACCTCGCGCCCGACGGCGATGTTGGCTGCTATCCGTGCGCATATATGCGCTGCGGTTTTAAGTGCGGCATTGCTCGTTACGCCGTTTCTGATGTCGGATAATGAATCACGCAACCACTCGCAACCATCTACATTCCAGAAAGCACAGTACCCTGCCATATATGTTGCCGCCCATTGCCGGAGGTCAGGTTTGCATATTATGTCCCTTTCATCATCGGGCATAACTACAATCACACCGGCTCCATTTACAAAATCGAATGGCAGTATCAAAGGGATGTCTGTTACCTTTGACATACAAGAACTGCCTTCGTTGACATTCTCGGCGATAACATCGAAATTGCTTATCGCAGGCTGCTTATCAGAGGAACATATTATCTGAATGGACTCAAAGCCCAACTGTTGAAGTTCGGCATTGATGCTGTCAATAAACTCAGTCGCTCCAACGACTGCAATTTGACAGTCTGCAATCCGGCGTTCTTCTTCGCGTGTCATATTCATTATTGATTTTACACTGCAAAAGTAGAACTATCCCCCTTGTTGTGCCATACCCAAAAGTGTATGTTTTCAACTCCCAACTCATTTGTATACTTTTGGGTATGGCAGGGAATTTATAACGGCAGTAACTTTGCATCAGATATCAAAAACAACATGAATATGAAAACGATACTCTCTTTAATTCTTGCTGTAATAGCCACAGCAACAACAATAGCTCAGAGTATTACCGGCAAAGTCGTGGATGAAAACAATTCGCCTCTTGATTTTGTGAACGTGGTTCTTCTGAAAGCCGACTCTACCTATATAGCAGGTACCGTTACTGACGAAAATGGTGTTTTTCTGTTCAATGAGAAACAGGCAAATCCTAAATTCGTAAAGGTATCATCTATTGGATACACTAATCAGACCCTCAATATCCCCCCGACAGGAGATATTGGCATAATAACTCTTAATCCCGAAAGCGTGATGCTTGGGGAAGTGGTGGTAAAATCCAACCGCCCTATTACTGCTATCAAAGGCGATGCCCTTGTTACAAACGTGGCAGGTTCACAACTCGAACATGCTGGCACTGCCAATGATGTGCTTACACAAGTTCCTATGGTGCTTGGTCGCGACGGCAATTTTGAAGTATTCGGCAAAGGCTCTCCGGCTATTTATATAAATGGTCGAGAGGTGCAAGACCTTACCCAGCTCTCACAATTAAACTCGGCTGACATCAAAAATGTGGAAGTCATAACCAATCCCGGCGCTAAATACGATGCTTCTGTAAAATCTGTAATCCGTATCCGTACAAAACGCCCGCAGGGAGATGGCTTCAGTGGAACACTCCGAGCACAAGGAGTGATGCAAAAATATTTTCGCACAGTAGATCAGGCTAATTTCAAATTTCGAACCGGTGGACTCGAATTATTCGGTAATTTCGGATATATAGGAGGAAAATTCCAAAGCAGCAACAGGGTTGATATGCTGACTCAATCATCAACTGTGTGGAATCAATTTCTGACACAAGACGGTTCTATGAGAACAAATGAGTTTTTCGGCAAAGCCGGATTCTCCTATATGTTCAATGACAGTCATTCCATTGGTGCTTATTACTCCAATGGATTCACAAAACAAAAATCGGAACATACAGGAGTAAGCCGTGTGTTGGCAGATGGACAGCCATACGACAATCTCTCAATGTATGGCCGCAGTAACAACAATACGTTGCCCAAGCATCACGCCAATCTCTACTATAATGGAGAAGTTGGGAAGTTAGGCATTGACTTTAACATGGATTATATGTGGCGAAAAAATCGAAACTCCATGTTTAACGATGAAACAAGCGACACTCATGCCAATTCGCTTGTAAATTCTCTCGGAGTAAGCAGAAGCCGAATGTTGGCTGAAAAACTTGTACTCAGTTATCCTTTTTGGAAAGGCGGTATTGAGTTCGGAGAAGAATACACTTCATCGCGTTTCGCATCTGAATATAATACCGATGCAACGTTGGTAGGCAATGCTGATTCAAGAGTTGACGAAAACAATATTGCCGGATTTATGGAAATCGGTCAGACTTTCGGACAATTCAATTTAGGCATTGGACTGCGGTATGAGCATGTAAGATTTGAATATCTTGAAAATGGACAGAAAAAGGAAGATCAGAGCAAGACCTATAACAATCTGTTTCCCTCGCTCTCGCTTTCAACTATGATAAAAAACGTGCAGCTATCAATGAGCTATACCCATAAGACCCAGCGTCCAAGCTATGCAGACCTTGATGGGACAGTGGATTATATCAACCGTTTCACCCTTGAAGGTGGCAATCCGTACTTAAAGCCGGAAAAGATACATTCTGTTGAACTTATGGGAGCATGGCGCCAGTTCTTCGGACAGATAACATATACCTATAAGAAGGATCCTATAATGAATACGACATACCCCTATGCTGATGATGCCGAGGTCAAACTTATAACTATGGCAAATTTCCCCAAGATACAGAATCTTCAGGCGTTTGTCGGCGCACAGTTCAGGGTTGGTGTATGGCAACCTAAAGTAAATGTTGGAGTTATGAAACAGTGGCTTTCTATTGATTATGCCAATGGGCGCAAAAGACTTGACAATCCCATAGGACTTGTGCAGTTTCAGAACGCCATTCATCTTCCCTGCGATATTTGGCTGAATGTGGATATGCAGTGGATGAGTGGCGGCAACGATGACAACACTAAACAATCTTCATCGTCATATCTCAATGCCAAGCTCTATAAGGCGTTCTTCAATAATCAGTTCAGCGTGACTTTAGAGGCCAACGACATCTTTAATAAGAGCAACCGTGATGCCACTTTGTTGAACAAGGATGTTACTATACATAGGTTTAATACGACAAATAACCGCACATTCATGCTGACACTGCAATATACCTTTAATTCTTCTCGTGACCGATACAGAGGTCAAGGTGCAGGTGCTAATGAGTTAAACCGTTTTTAGAATTATATATGAGAACATTAAGTAGATTACAAAAATTTGAAAACATCGAATTTTGGGGTATAAGTCGGACGCATAAGTATGGTCGAAATCTCTTCCAATCCATATTTGACAAGCGACTTTGCCTTTCTTCCATGTTTCAGAATCCTTATCGGTTTAATATTTATATCTTTATGTTCACCAACGAGATACGCCCATACAAGAGCCATGCAGACCATCGCGACAAGTCTTGCGATGCGGTCCATATCACGCATATGGGTATCCTCGATGTTGAAGCCGGAAGATTTCATGGCTCTGAAGGTCGTTTCTATCTCCCATCGTTTTTTGTATGTCAAAATCGCCTCCTCGGGCCGGTTGAAGCATATGAGAATCTGCAATTCCGGAACACCATCGGAGTTTTTGATCCGGCTGCCGGCAAGA
>Ga0137302_10732_pt1 | contig 9682 bp, 9 predicted proteins | sample Ramsor2O_GlcNAcB_FD_97184 | JGI IMG/M metagenome (GOLD analysis project Ga0137302, IMG submission 97184) | Mouse cecal microbial communities from Vienna, Austria - N-Acetylglucosamine amended with D2O_GlcNAcB | ecosystem: Host-associated > Mammals > Digestive system > Large intestine > Cecum... | reverse complement strand
TTATTGGACGCTTATTGTTCCGGAGAATCTCCTATTCCGCTTTCGATACTATCGAAAATTTCAGAAATATGTGGGGTATCAACAGATTGCATATTAGGCTTTAGGGATAAAAGTCGTCGTAAAAATTCTGACGGAGAGATGCCATTTAACTTAGATCCGGAAATTTCCCATAGGCTAAAAGAAAGGGCTGCTACAATGGGCGAGAGCTATAGTCAAATAGCTGCTTTGCTTGGAATAGAAGAAATAGAGGTGTTCAATTTCTTTGAGTACGGTTTCGTGCCGCATATTACTATCTTTGTGAAAATTGTAGAACACTTCTTAGTATCGTCCGATTATCTTCTCAATCGTACCAGCAGCACATTAACCGTCCAGAGCGATGAAGACGAACTATTAAGATCGTTTAGATCTCTTAATACCAAAAGCAAAACCATGGCTCTTTCACGCATCTATGAGTTGGAGAGAGAGGAATCCTTAGTTGCAGCTAAGGATCGCTACCTTGACAAAGAGGGAAAATCATTGCCTTCGAATGGTACCGGAGGCGGAACGATGGTGGGTTAAAAAAATAGCATAGTTGTCGAATATTCATATCTTTTGGAGAACGGGGGAAACAAAAGTGAGTTTAATAAAATGCCCTGAATGCAGTAAAGAAATATCTGACCAGGCAAAAGTTTGTCCGCATTGTGGATATACCATTTCGCCAAGCAAAAGGCATCCTTCACTCCCACTAAAGATTTTAGCTGGGATCTGTGCCCTTATTGCTATACTTGTTTTATTATCCGGTTTTTTTGACTTTTCCAAATCAGTCGGAGCATCAAAAAAATCTGAAGAAACACCTACGGATCAGAGTGAGGATTTTCAATGGTCATTGGAAGATTTGTCATTATTCGATAGGAAAGGAAGCGAAGTTTTTTATCTAACAGAAAAAAACAAGTCCATACGCCTCAGCGATGAAGAAGGTTTGTCTACTTTCAGGGGAATCAAAATTGGAGATAATGCAAAAAACGCTTTAAACACCTATGATACTAAGGATTTTATATTTGAATTTACACCAGCGCATTATATTGATAAAGAAAAAAGTACAAAATCATACAACGAAGCCACTGCCTTAACGGAAAAATATTCTGATAAATCTCCAAAAGAAATGTTGGATAATTTGGATGATATAAGCCTTTCCGATTGTAATTTTTACTATTCAATTAAACTATATGAATTTGGAGAGAAAATATATACCGAATCTAATATTCCGGCAAAAACCGATGACTCTGATCACGAGTATATGATTTTTTTCTATATAGAAAACGCGAAAATAAAAGATGTTGTTTTGCAATTCTGGAAAATTTAGATTTGGAGTATATTATGCCTGCATATAAAGATAAGAAACGTGGCACCTGGTACGCAAATTTCTATTACATGGATTGGACCGGTGAACGTAAGCACAAATGTAAGAGAGGATTTAAAACGCAAAGAGAGGCGAAGGAATATGAACGGAATTTTCTGAACCAAGAGAAAACCAACAGTGATATTTTATTTTCCAACCTTGTAGAGAATTACCTCGAAGACATGGATAGCCGCCTGAAGCCCACCACAATGGAAAATAAGCGGTACATATACGAGAAGAAACTGCTGCCGTATTTTGGAAAACTTAAAATAAAGGATATCACCAGTATTACTGTACGAAAGTGGCAGAATGAAATGATGGCTTATCGGGATAAAGACGGTAAGCCTTACTCAAAAACTTATCTGAAGACCATAAACAATCAGCTATCCGCAATTATGAACTATGCAGTAAAGCACTATAGGCTGCCGTCAAATCCCTGCCGGATTGCTGGCAGTATGGGCAAGAGCAAGGCGGATGAGATGGGTATATGGACCAAGGATCAATATGATAAGTTTATTGTAACCTTTAAAAAGCCCGGGACCAGATTGGCGTTTAATATCTTATTTTATACCGGAATCCGTGTTGGCGAGTTGCTCGCCCTGACCCCTGCAGATATCCTCCCGGAAAAGCGCATCGATATAAATAAAAACTTTGCCCGCGCTAAAGGAGAGGACTTGATTCTGGACCCTAAGACAAGTAAAAGCTTTCGTTCCATAGCTATTCCGGATTTTCTATATGATGAAATACAGCAGTATATTTCATCGCTTTATGGAATCCAGCCGGAGGACCGTATATTCTATTTTACAAAAAGCAACCTGGAGCATGAAATTAAAAGAGGCGCGGACAAGGCCGGCCTGCCAAAGATACGTGTTCACGACCTCCGGCATTCACACGTCAGTATGCTAATCGATATGGGTTTTGATATATTGGAGATATCGAGGCGGATCGGCCATGAGTCAACGCAGACCACATGGGACACTTACGGACACCTTTATCCGGACAGTGCCCAGCGCATAGCTGATGAACTGGAAAAAATAAATCAAATAGCGCCTGCTGCCGTCGTAACATCACAGTAACATCACGGGCAAAACAAAACAGCCTTAAACCCCAGTAAAATCAAGGGTTTAAGGCTGTAAGTCCATTATTCAAACTCAATCGTAGCCGGCGGTTTCCCCGTACAATCATACATAACCCGATTAATATGCTTCACCTCATTCACAATCCTGCTAGTCGCCTTCCCAATCACATCCCAAGGCACCTCCGCGCTCTCAGCCGTCATAAAGTCCGTAGTAGTAACCGCCCGCAGCGCCACTGCATAGTCATAAGTTCTCTCATCCCCCATAACCCCCACAGACCTCATATTCGTCAATGCTGCAAAATACTGTCCAATCTCCTTATCCAGCCCTGCACTGGCAATCTCCTCGCGCCAGATAGCATCAGCCTCCTGCACCATCTCCACCTTTTCCGCATTGACTTCCCCGATAATCCTGATTCCAAGTCCAGGCCCCGGGAATGGCTGACGGAACACCAGATAATCCGGAATCCCCAGCTCAAGACCTGCCTTACGCACCTCATCTTTAAACAGATCACGAAGCGGCTCAATAATCTCCTTAAAATCAACGTAATCCGGCAGACCTCCCACATTATGATGAGATTTGATCACAGTAGACTCTCCGCCCACACCGCTCTCCACAACGTCAGGATAAATAGTTCCCTGCACCAAAAAGTCAACGGTTCCGATTTTCTTAGCCTCTTCCTCAAACACCCGGATAAACTCTTCGCCGATAATCTTCCGTTTCTCTTCCGGCTCTTCCACGCCCTTTAACTTCTCATAAAACCGTTCCTGTGCATTTACTCTGATAAAGTTCAGATTATATGGACCCGCCGGCCCGAATACAGCCTCAACCTCATCCCCTTCATTCTTCCTTAAAAGTCCATGATCCACAAACACACAGGTAAGTTGGTTCCCCACCGCCTTTGACAGCATAACAGCCGCCACAGAGGAATCCACACCGCCGGAAAGCGCACACAGCACTTTACCGTCCCCGACTTTCTCCTGGATCGCCTTAATACTCTCCTCCACAAAGGAGTCCATCTTCCAGTCCCCGGAGCATTCACACACATTATATACGAAATTGGAAAGCATCTTCTTGCCTTCCTGCGTATGCAGCACTTCCGGGTGGAACTGAACAGCATACAGATTCTTATCCGGATTCTGCACCGCTGCAACCGGACAATCGGAGGTATGGGCAATGATCTCAAATCCCGGTGCTTCTTTTCCGATATAGTCATTATGACTCATCCAGCAAATTGTCTTCTCGGACACATTCTCAAACATTTTGGAAGACTGTTCCACCGTAACTTCAATCTTTCCATATTCCCTGACAGGCGCTGTGCCTACCTGACCACCCAACAGGTGCATCATAAGCTGCGCACCATAGCAGATTCCCAGAACCGGAATTCCCAGCTCAAAGATTTCTTTTGTATATGTGGGAGAATCCTCCAGATACACACTGTTCGGACCACCTGTAAAAATAATTCCCTTAGGCTGGATTTCTTTTATTTTTTCAATATCTGTTTTGTAAGAATATATCTCACAATATACATTACATTCCCGAACACGTCTTGCTATTAACTGGTTATACTGGCCGCCAAAATCAAGTACAATTACGGTTTCTCTCTTCAAAAAAGTGCCCTCCTGTTCTTTCGCATTCCTCAAAATCAAATTTTATTATAAAATATCCCGCATCAATTTACAAGAAAATTTCCCTTCCATATTTTAAAAATAGAATATCTGACAAAAATCGTCCCTGCAAAGCCCCATTCTTAGTAAACCTTACTTAGAGTATATTAAACGGGATTCACATGAACCATGCAGTGTTTTACCAGCGGAAACTCCTTTTCAATGGCATCATGCACCTTCTGTGCAATCTCATGCCCTTCCTCCAGGGAAAGGGTTCTGTCCGCGGAGATTTCAATGTCCACATACATTTTTGCGCCAAACAGCCTGGTGTGCAGCATATCAATATTTAACACACCTGCCTGCTCTGAAATAATACCGCGCATCTGCTCCAGCGTCTCGTCATCACAGGATTTATCCACCATCTTGTCTATAGCATCCTTAAATATATCATAAGCCGCTTTTCCGATAAATAGACAGATGATCACACTGGCTATAGGATCTAAAATAGGATAGCCCAATCTGGCCCCCAAAATACCGGCAAATGCACCGACCGATGAGAGGGCATCCGAACGGTGATGCCATGCTTCAGCCAGGAGCGCTCCCGAATTGATCTTCTTAGCTGCCGACCTGGTATACCAATACATCCATTCTTTAAACACAATAGAAACAACAGCAGCCACAAGTGCAATCACTCCCGGAACCGCCGCACTGCTGCTGTTTCCTTTTATGATCTTCTCCAAACCGCTGATTCCGATACCAAGCCCTGTTGCCAGCAAAATCACAGCCAGCACAATAGCTGCCACACACTCCAGCCTGTCATGCCCATACTGATGGTTCGCATCTGACTTTCTTTTCGAGATGCTGATCCCCAGCACGGCAATGATAGTTCCAAACACATCAGAAGCAGAATGTACGGCATCAGAAACCATAGCCCCAGAATGGCCTATAATACCCGCTAGCAGCTTAAAAAGTGACAACACCACATTGCCGGCCACACTGACCCCGGATACATGAAGTGCTATCTTCTTTGCCTTCTCATCCGTTATAAATTCTTTCCTTACCTGTTCCATTATAATCCTCCCCGGTATTGGTTCTTACTACTGCATAACTTCCTCTTCCGCTTCTTAATACCCGGGCTGTTTCCAACCATTTTAAAAAGCACCTGCGGAACAATAAAGTAATCTACTGTCCCGCAGATGCCCTATGTTCATCTGCTGTCACTAAAAGTGACCCGGCTATACGGATGCCCAGCATCCGTGCCTGCTCAGTTTGTACTGTATTTTAAATGCAGTGCAAAGAAGTTTATATTATTTTATGCCAGAGCAGGCCTATTAGTCAATGCTAATTTTTATTTAATTTTCAGTCTCTAATTCCTTGATCACAATACCCATGCGCTTGGCACAGACAATGGCCTGTGTCATATTGAGCACTACACCCCGCAGTTCTTCCTTGCCGTCAGATATGATGATCCTGTCCATATCACAGTCAGACATATCCACACCTTTGAGTGCAGTCTTGAAAAAACTGGCGCCGGCAAGCTTTACCTGATGTAAGTCAAGATTATCCAGCCCGCATTTACTCAGGCTTGACTCTTCCAGATTGGTATCTTTGATCTTGACATAACTCATTCTGGACGCATCCAGATTCATATCAGAAAGATTGCATTCCAGAAAAGATACATGACGCATAAGGCTGCCATAAAAATCAGCTCCGACAGCCTTGCAGGACTGAAAGGAACATCTTTTAAAATAGACATCCGTGAGGCTGGTGTTGGAAAAGTCGCAGTTCTTAAAACGCACATCAGTAAAGCTGGCTTCATCGAAGAAACAGCTTATAAACTTACAGTTTTCAAAAGCCATTTTTTTGAAGCGAAGCAGTTTTCCATCAAACTTAGTGATAAACACTCCCTTAAAACAGCAGCCTGTAATTTCTTCCTCAGATATTTTTGCATCTTCCAGAACTGAAACTACATCTTCTATGACTGGAAGTTTCACAGGCGCTTTTGGTTCCTGAAACATCTTACTGTTCATATTTTACCTACATTTCTCTTTCGTTTTAAATTTTTGCCTCAACATTTCGGGTTATTCCCATTCAATCGTAGCGTTTGGCTTTGGACTCATATCATAGCAGACACGGTTCACGTTTTTGACTTCTTTCATAATACGGTCAGTAATTTTAAGAAGCACCTTCCAGTCAACCTGCTCAATCGTTGCGGTCATGGCATCTACTGTATTGACTGCACGGATGATCACTGGATATTCAAAGCTTCTGGCATTGTCACGCACACCGACTGATTTGAAATCCGGAACAACAGTGAAATACTGCCATACTGTTTTATCCAGACCTGCATTCTTGAATTCCTCACGCAAAATCGCATCTGATTCGCGCACTGCCTCAAGACGCTCCCTGGTAATAGCACCCAGGCACCGCACGCCAAGCCCCGGTCCCGGGAAAGGCTGTCTGTATACCATTTCTTCCGGAAGTCCAAGCTCGATACCACAGGCACGTACCTCATCTTTAAATAACTGTTTCAGAGGTTCCACCAGTTTAAACTGTAAATCCTCGGGCAGGCCGCCTACATTATGATGGGATTTCACCATTTTGGCTGTTTTTGTCCCACTCTCCACAATGTCAGGATAAATGGTTCCCTGTCCCAGGAACTCAATCCCTTCCAGTTTTCTTGCTTCCTCCTCGAAGACACGGATAAATTCCGCACCGATTATTTTTCGTTTCTGCTCCGGGTCATCCACATTTTCCAGCTTTGTCAGGAAACGCTCTGAAGCATCCACATAAACCAGATTTGCATCCATCTGGTCTTTAAACACTTCCACTACACTTTCGGATTCACCTTTGCGCATGAGTCCATGATTTACATGCACACATGTAAGCTGTTTACCGATGGCTTTGACCAAAAGTGCTGCGACAACTGAGCTGTCAACTCCGCCGGATAAAGCCAGAAGAACCTTTTTATCTCCAACCTGCTCCCTGACGATCTCAATCTGGTCTGCAACAAAGTTTTTCATATTCCAGTTTGCTTCCGCATTACATGTTTCAAATACAAACTTTTTGAGGACCTCTGCTCTCTGCTCTCCGCACAGGCCCTGGTATTTCTCACTGCAGGATGCCGGCTCATGGTCAATTGCCATTACCGGGCTGCCTTCCTGGTAAATTTCCTGTCTTATATCAATACGGACACCGTCAACTATATGGTTCGGTCCGCCGTTAATGATGATCCCTTTTACATTCGGGAGCTTTTCCAGCTCATCTTTGGTAATATCGTGGGGATAAATCTCACTGTACACACCCATATCCCGGATTTCTCTTGCAAGTACAGTGTTCTCTGTGCTCCCCAGGTCAAGAATAACAATCATATCCTGTTTCATCAATACTTTCTCCTTTTGTATTTTCATATATTACACTGCCCATGAGAAATATATCCCCAGCAGATGTATACTCAGATCAGACAAGTGACTGGTGCTGCCATTTCCCTCTTATGTAGCGGACCGTAAAACAAACAGCGCGGAACAGCCAGTCAATGGTCATGGCTACCCACACGCCAAATACACCCCAATGCAGTTTTACCCCCAGCAGTACCGAGAATCCAATGCGGAAAATCCACATGGAAATAATGGCAAGGAGCATGGTAAAACGTACATCAGCTGCTGCACGCAGGGTATTTGGAAGTGAAAATGACAATGGCCATATGGTCACCACACATATGGAATGGTATATCAAAATTTTGTAAGCGTAGTTACTGGCCTCTGCTGATAACCCATAGGCTCTGATGATGAAAGGCATTACAAGCATTAGCAATATGTTTATTCCTATCAGGGAAACATAGGCAACCTTCATCAGTTTCTTCGTATAATAATGTACCTGTTCAAAATCATTTGCCCCAACACACTGGGCCCCCACCGTCAGCAGTGCAAATCCAATGGACATTCCCGGCAGAACCGCAAACGTTGCCACATTGTTTGACACAGCATTCGCTGCAATGGATGCAGTTCCAAATCCGGTAACAATACTGAGCACCAGGATTTTTCCAAGCTGGAACATACTGTTTTCCAGGCCGTTTGGTATGCCGATATACAGTATTTTCTTCAGAAGCATCCAGTCTGTTCTAAACGAAAACGGATGGTGGATATGCAGAATTCTGCTCTGATCATTTAAAAGACACAACATTACTACGCAGGCCACACCTCTGGATACAAGCGTAGGAATCGCCACACCCTCCACGCCTCTGTGAAAGCCGTAAATGAGCAGTGCATTTCCTCCCAGATTGATGGCATTCATAAGCAGGGACGTCTTCATGGCAATTGTTGAGTTTCCCATTGCGCGGAAAATAGAAGCGCCCGCATTGTATAAGGCGATCATGGGCACAGACGCAAATACGATGAGCAGATAAACATTACAGTTGTACATAACGTCTGCTTCAATCTTCCCAAACACTCCGTTGATAATAAGATTCTTCCCAAGATATCCAAGCACCATTATGATGCAGGATGCTTTCAGGGTAAAGGACAGCAGTTGGTTGGTTGCCAGGCAGGCATTCTCAGCTTTCTTTTTGCCGATGAACTGTCCTGCGATAACGGCTCCTCCTGTAGCCAGTGCTGTAAAAAATGTTGATGATCAATACCATAACCGTATCGATCAATGATACACCTGAGACGGCAGCCTCGCCCACGCTGGCCACCATAATAGAATCGGCAAGTCCTACAAACGCCTGCAGAAACTGGTCGATAATCAGCGGTATGATCAGCTTCCGCAAATCCGCATTTGAAAAGAATCGATTCATTTGTCTTCCCCTCACAATAAACTTTTGTATTTTGATAGGAACAATTATACGCCCATATTTTTTTCAAAACAAGAGTCTCTTTTGTTATTTTTGCACCTTGTGCAGATATTTTTCCCTGGTAGCCATCCCACCCCGGATATGACGTTCCTGCTTGTTCACGTCAAGAACCTTTCGGGCACATTTAGCCAGCGAAGGATTAAGCTGCAGCAGACGCTCTGTAACGTCCTTGTGGACTGTGCTTTTGCTCACCTTAAACTCCCTGGCAGTCTGGCGGACGGTTGCGTTGTTTTCAATGATGTAGTTGGCTATGGATATAGCACGTTCTTCTATATAACTTTTCAAGGAAAAATCTCCCGGAAACGTTGTTTTTACAATGTATGCCGGGAAATTTGGTTGTATGTCAATGCAAATTATTACTTCATGTAGTGTAGGATATTTGATTGTATATGGCCATGGGATGGCAAACGGCGGTTGCAATTAATCCGGATATCAGTTTTAATTCAATTAATCCACGCTACCACGAAGGCAGCGACAGCAAAATGCATAAACACCCTAGCTATTTTTTGTATATAATACCACATTACCCCCACATTTACAATTAATTTCCACAGATTCATCCCATTTCCTACAAATCCCCTTCCACCTTTAACCGCATATCAAGAGCGAATCCCCCTGCAAACTCATGTGCACTGTCAATGGGCACCAGAAAATCTCCACCTCATACACTTGACATCTCCCACCCTCACGTATATGGTATATAAAAAGCACCATCACCCCAAAGGAGGCATAACTTGAACTACACACTATATCAACTTCTATGGTTTTT
>Ga0137302_10731_pt1 | contig 9687 bp, 9 predicted proteins | sample Ramsor2O_GlcNAcB_FD_97184 | JGI IMG/M metagenome (GOLD analysis project Ga0137302, IMG submission 97184) | Mouse cecal microbial communities from Vienna, Austria - N-Acetylglucosamine amended with D2O_GlcNAcB | ecosystem: Host-associated > Mammals > Digestive system > Large intestine > Cecum... | reverse complement strand
TATGGCCAAAAAAGTTGAGGATATGGGTGCAAATTCTATCTGTATCAAAGATATGGCCGGCCTGCTTGTGCCTTATAAAGCAACAGAGCTGGTAACAGCGCTGAAAGAGGCTGTAGATATTCCTATTCAGCTTCATACACACTACACATCAGGCGTGGCTTCCATGACCTATTTAAAAGCTGTAGAGGCAGGCGTGGATGTACTAGATACAGCAATGTCTCCCTTTGCCCTGGGAACATCCCAGCCGGCTACCGAGGTTATGGTTGAAACCTTTAAAGGAACACCTTACGACACAGGCTTTGACCAGAATCTTCTGGCAGAGATCGCTGACTATTTCCGTCCGATCCGTGATGAGGCACTGGAAAGCGGCCTGCTGAATCCCAAGAACCTGGGCGTTAATATTAAAACCCTGCTGTATCAGGTACCGGGCGGTATGCTCTCCAACCTGACCAGCCAGTTGAAGGAACAGCACGCAGAAGATAAATTCTACGATGTTCTGGAAGAAGTGCCGAGAGTGCGTAAAGACCTGGGCGAGCCGCCTCTGGTTACCCCGTCCTCTCAGATCGTTGGTACACAGGCTGTGTTCAACGTGATCATGGGCGAGCGCTATAAAATGGTTACAAAAGAGACAAAGGACGTTCTCAGCGGAAAATACGGTGCTACGGTTAAACCGTTCGATTCTGAAGTACAGAAGAAGTGTATCGGTGATACAGAGCCGATCACCTGCCGTCCGGCTGATTTGATCCCGGATGAACTGGATACTTTGAGAAGTGAAATGGCACAGTGGTCCGAACAGGAAGAGGACGTATTGTCTTATGCATTATTCCCGCAGGTGGCTACCGAGTTCTTCAAGTATAGAGAAGCACAGAAGACGAAGGTGGACCCGAAGGTTGCGGAATGGTAACCGACTTTATCCAGTTTATCTACGATCGGCAGCATCTGCTCTGTGGTCATTCTGGTTGCGATCAGAGACTGATGCGCATCACGTAAGATTGTTTCAGTGATCTTAATAGGTTTTTTTACTACCTCTGCCATCTTGTTTTCCTCCTAAAATGTTATTTCAACCCATATAACTCATGACAATAGAAAGTCTGCTTTCTATATATTAAACACCGAAAATTGCCATGAAGGTACCAGCAGCTACCGCAGTACCGATAACACCTGCAACGTTCGGGCCCATTGCATGCATCAGCAGGAAGTTAGTCGGGTCTGCCTCAGCACCAACTTTCTGGGATACACGGGCTGCCATAGGAACAGCAGATACACCGGCAGAACCGATCAACGGGTTGATCTTGCCGCCGGACAGTTTGCACATTAACTTGCCGAGAAGCACGCCGCCTGCAGTACCGACTGCAAATGCAACCAGACCTAAAACGACGATTTTCAGAGTATCCAGTTTCAGGAATGCCTCAGCGCTTGTGGAAGCACCTACGGAAGTTCCCAGTAAGATAACTACAATATACATAAGGGCATTGGACGCTGTCTCGCTTAACTGTTTTACAACACCTGATTCACGGAACAGGTTACCAAGCATTAACATACCAACCAGCGGAGCTGTTGTAGGAAGGATCAGACAAACAACAACGGTGATGATAATAGGGAACAGGATTTTTTCCAGTTTGGAAACCGGACGGAGCTGTTCCATTTTAATTTTTCTTTCCTTCTCAGTTGTGAGAAGTTTCATGATCGGCGGCTGGATGATCGGAACCAGGGACATATAGGAATATGCCGCCACCGCAATAGGTCCCATCAGGACTGTCTGTCCAAGCTTACCTGCCAGGAAGATGGAAGTCGGGCCGTCAGCACCTCCGATAATGGAGATCGCTGCTGCTGCCTTTCCGTTGAATCCCATAAAGATCGCCAGGAAGTATGCCATATAGATACCAAGCTGTGCTGCTGCACCCATAAGAAAGCTCTTGGGGTTTGCGATCAGCGGACCAAAGTCTGTCATGGCACCAACACCCATGAAGATCAGGGACGGAAGAATACTCCATTCATCCATCAGATAAAAATAGTGAAGAAGTCCACCTGCGTGCTCGATTCCTGCTGCATCCGTGTATGGCTGTGCCATAATATCAGGATAGATATTAACCAACAGCATACCGAAGGCAATCGGCACCAGAAGAAGCGGTTCAAATCCTTTTTTAATTGCCAGGAAAAGAAATACAAAGGCAACTAAAATCATAAGGTAATTTCCCCATGTCAGATTGAAAAACGCTGTCTGCTGGAGCAGGTTAGACAGTGTATCTGTAACGTTAGACATTATATTACCTCCCATTGTTCGTATTCGTGACAATAGAAAGTTTTCGATTTGTGCTTTCTATTGTATCAGCAAGATTTATCTCTTAGCTGTCGGGAATTTACAAATGTTTGTAAATTCTAGTTCATGGATGCCAGTGTATCGCCGTTTTCTACGGAGTCACCAACTGCCACGTCAATACTTGCAATGGTACCGTCCTGCGGAGCAACAACCGGAATCTCCATTTTCATGGCTTCCAGGATGATGATGTTATCACCGGTTTTTACTGCCTGTCCAACATTTGCTTCCACTTTGAATACTTTACCCGGAACAGATGCGGTAACTGCCACTGCGCCTGCTGCAGATGCTGCAGGTTTTGCTGCCGGAGCGGCTTTTGGTGCTGCCTTAGGAGCAGCCTTCGGAGCTGCCACAGGTGCTGCTGCGTTTCCTGCGCCCTCTTCTACTGTTACATCATATGCAACGCCATTAACTGTAATTGTATAAGATTTCATAACCATTTCCTCCTGTGATTAGGCTCTCTGCCAATTTCTTTTTGTTGATTTTCTAATGGAACGAACTACAAAACTGTCTGTAGATGTATTTTCAGATGCCGCGATGGCCGCTGCAATGACTGCGATCAGTTCACCGTCATCCACTGTCTCTTCCTCCACTGCTTCCGGAATAACAGGAGCAGCCGGGGCAGCCGGAACGCGAACCTCTTCCGGAGCAGCTTTCTTCTTGCCAAAGGACTCCACAAAGCCCGGAATGTATTTCATTAAGGAAATAACAAAGCAAAGGAAGACCAGCATTACAAAAACAGTACCTACACCAAGAAGTGTATTCTGTCCTGCCTGTGCCATTTTTTCACCCATTGAATATTGTGGGTCAATGGTCACACTGAGAGGATTGCCGTTTTTATCCAGAGTAAAGACGCATACTGCGTCGCGGTTCTCAAATTTACATGACAGTGACAGCATATAGCTGCCGTCTTTGATCTCCACCTCGCCTTTGTTCGTCTCAACATATGCTCCCAGATCTTCGCCGGCTCCCTCCCATGCACTGGCTGCAGAGGCGCTGAATGCATCTTCGCCTTCCATCAGGCCTGCAATGGATTCCTCATCCAGATCAGCAATGTTGCCGACAACGCTGCCAAAGCTCTCCACAAGGGAGTCAACGGTAGCATCATCCAGCTCTTTTAAACCACCTGTGGAGTCTTTGCTGCTTCCGCAGGCTGTCATAGCCAGCGCGCAAACTCCGATCAGGATCAAACCAATTAATTTTTTCCATGTCTGCTTCATATGCTTCACCTCGCCTAAACCGTGCCGTGTTTTTTACTGGGACGATCTTCTCTCTTTGTGAATAACATTTCAAAAGCACCAATCACATATTTTCTGGTATCTTCTGCCTCGATGATGGCATCCACATAACCTCTCTTGGCAGCAGCCATTGCACTTGACTGTAAGTCGGCATACTCAGCAGCTTTTTCATTGATCGTGGCAGCATCGCTGTCCGCATACATGATCTTAGCGGCAAGACGCGCGTCCATCATACCGATCTGAGCGCCGGGCCATGCGTATACCATGTCAGCTCCCGTGGATTTGCTGTTCATTGCCAGATATGCACTTCCGAAGGCCTCACCGATCACGATGTTCACTTTCGGTATGGTTGCATTTGTAAATGTGTAAGTAAGCTGTGCGGCTGCCTTGGCAATATTGGCCTCTGCGCACTTTGTTGCTTTGTAGCCTTTTACATTTGTCAGGGACAGCACCGGAATTTCAAAAGCATCACAGAATTTAACGAAGTCTGCTGCTTTCTTACATCCTCTTACAGAGAGTACATTGTCGAAGGACTCTGTTTTCTCACCTTCATCGTTGTAAACTTCGCTTCTGTTGGCAACGCAGCCCACCGAAGCACCGTTCAGACGGATAAAACCTGTCACCATATCTTTTGCATAAGCGGCTTTCACTTCAAAGAACTCATGGTTGTCCGCGATCTGGGAAAGTGCGATCGCAGTATCGCCCACACAATTTTCCAGTTCCGGGCACACACGGTTTAAGTCATCCGTGCAGTCTTCGTAAGAAGAGTTGTCTTCGTAGTTGGAAGGCAGCATGGATACCAGCAGTCTCATCTGCGCAAGGATCTCATCCTCACTTCCCAGTACATCCACCAGGCCAGCCTCTTCGCTCTGGTATTTTGCACTGGATGTATCACATTTGGAAATTTCATTTCCCTCTAAAGCGTTGGGGGAGTTTACAAACAGCTTACCGGACTTCTCTTCCATGAAGGTGAAATCGGTAAGAGCCGGAACAATTGCAAGACCGCCGCCGCAGGTTCCGAAGATACCTGTGATCTGGGGGATCACACCAGATGCCATAACCTGTTTGGTGTAAATTTCACCAAAAGCATGCAGAGCATCTGTAGCTTCCTGCAGTCTCAAACCTGCACAGTCCACAAGTCCGATAACCGGAGCGCCTGTTTTCATTGCCAGATCGTAAAGTCTGACAATCTTTTTGGCATGCATTTCACCGATGGTTCCGTTCAGAACGGAAGCGTCCTGGCTGTACACATACACCAGGCTGCCGTCGATGACACCATAACCGGTGATGACACCGTCTGCCGGTGTTTCCTTTTCAGATAAGTTGAAATCTGTGTTTCTTGCTGTGACACAGCCGCCGATCTCAACAAAACTGTTCTCATCAAGTATAGAAGCAATTCTCTTACTTGCCAAGCTTTGTGCTGTATTACTCATTTATCAGCCCTCCATTTTTTATTATTTACCTGGATTCTGCACGAAAAATCTGCGTGATAATCCGGTTTTCATGCAGAAATCGCCTCCTGGTTTTACTTTGTTGAGTTAAAAGACAAAACCAATTTCTGCCGATTTTAATTGTACCTTGTTTCCGGGGATTTTTCAACAAAAATTTGTGAAATATTTAATTATTATGAATGTTTTTTGCAACAGTTCAGACAGGTCTGCGCATTTACTGCACTGACCGTATGAAAAACTAGTGCCAGCAGGCATCCAGCCCATAGTACCCGGCAGCAGTAATACTCCGCCATCCGAAATTTTCTGCATAAAAATGGAGGATGGAATTGCCCATCCTCCGCTCTATTCAGCCATTGGCCCGGTCCACGGCAGCCTTCATTTCTTTTACATACTCCGCTACATGCGGCACACAACCTTTTCCATATTTTGCCACAATTTTAACAATTGCAGACCCCACAATAGCCCCGTCCGATACTTTTGCCATGTCATATGCCTGCTGGGGAGTGGATATGCCAAAGCCCACGGCGCAGGGCACATCTGTTGCCTGCCGCACCAATTCCACCATGGAACCGATATCTGTCTTGATCTGGCTCCTTACGCCGGTAACACCCAGGGAGGAGACGCAGTAGATATAACCCTTAGCCTCCTTTGCGATCATGGTGATGCGCGCATTTGATGTGGGTGCTATCAGAGGGATAATATCAATCCCAAATGTGTCACAGGCTGGTGCCAGCTCCTGTATTTCCTCATAAGGCATATCCGGAACAATAATGCCGTCAACACCACACTCTACACATTTTTTCATAAAGCGTTCCTTGCCATAGGTAAAAATAGGATTCACATAAGTGAGAAATACAATGGGTACAGTGACTTTTTTTCTTGCTCTTTTTATCATATCAAACAATTTATCTGTGGTACATCCCGCTTTCAGTGCTCTCTCATTTGCTTCCTGTATTACAGGGCCTTCTGCTGTGGGGTCGGAAAAAGGTATGCCGATTTCGATCAGATCCGCCCCTGCCTCCTCCATAGCGTACAGAAGCTGTTCTGTCACGTCAAGTGTGGGGTCTCCGCCTGTGATAAATGGAATAAATGCCTTTTTGTTTTCAAACGCCTGATATATTTTACTCATAAATCTCCACTCCTCTGTACCGTGCTATGGCAGCCACGTCCTTGTCGCCTCTGCCTGAAATATTTACCACAATGATCTTGTCCTTCTCCATAGCCGGAGCCAGTTTCCTGGCATATGCCACTGCATGGGCGCTTTCAATGGCCGGGATGATCCCCTCAGTCCTTGAAAGGTATTCAAATGCCTCCACTGCCTCCACATCTGTAATGGGCACATATATTGCCCTGCAGGTTTCATTTAAGTTGGCATGTTCCGGTCCGATCCCCGGATAATCCAGACCTGCCGAGATGGAGTACACAGGGGCGATCTGTCCGTACTCATCCTGGCAGAACAAGGATTTCATGCCATGGAAAACCCCCTCTGTCCCTTTGGCTATGGTAGCCGCATGTTTCTCTGTATCCACACCGAGGCCTGCCGCTTCACATCCGATAAGCTGTACCTGCTCATCCGGGATAAATTCATAAAATGCACCCATGGCATTGCTGCCCCCGCCCACACAGGCGATCACGGCATCCGGGAGTCTGCCCTCTTTTTCCTGCAGCTGCTCTTTGATCTCCTTTCCGATGATCTTCTGGAAATCGCGCACGATCATAGGGAAGGGATGGGGTCCCATAACAGAGCCAAGCACATACAGGGTGTCATCCATCCTTCTGGTCCACTCCCGCATGGTTTCATTGACGGCATCCTTAAGCGTGGCTGTTCCGCTGTCCACAGGATGTACCTTTGCCCCCAAAAGTTCCATGCGGTATACATTCAGCGCCTGGCGGTCCGTGTCCTCCCGTCCCATGAAGACCTCACATTTAAGTCCCATAAGCGCCGCTGCCGTGGCGGTGGCCACACCGTGCTGTCCTGCTCCTGTCTCGGCAATGACTCTTGTCTTGCCCATTTTTTTTGCCAGAAGCACCTGTCCCAGAACATTGTTGATCTTGTGAGAGCCGGTATGGTTTAAATCCTCACGCTTCAGATATATTTTGGCTCCCCCCAGATCATTTGTCATTTTCTCCGCGTAATACAGCAGGGACGGACGGCCCGCGTAATTTTTCAGCAGATCGTCCAGCTCTTTGTTAAACGCCGGGTCTTTGCTGTATTTCTTATATGCCTCTTCCAGCTCCTGCACGGCGCTCATCAGTGTCTCCGGAATATACTGTCCTCCATAATTTCCAAATCTTCCTTTACTCATGCTTTTTATCCTCTTCCTTAAAAATCCATTGGTTTTACCGCTTCTCTTCCCGCACTGCCTGAATAAAAGCCTTCACTTTATCTGTATCTTTATATCCGTCTGTCTCCACCGCGCTGCTCACATCCGCAGCAAATGCACCGCTGATCTCCAACGCTTGCCGCACGTTTTCAGCATTCAGGCCGCCGGCCAGAAAAAATGGCTTGGAAAGCCCCGGGATCAAAGACAGATCAAAACTCTTTCCGCTCCCTCCGTACTGCCCTTTTGTATATGTATCAAGGAGCAGATAATCACAGGGCAGTTTTTCCGCCTGAAGGATCTGTTCCCGGCTCTGTACACGAACAGCCTTTATCACTGGTCTGCCGGTGAGTCTTTTCAGGCTGCAGATATATGCTTCATCCTCATCACCGTGGAGCTGGATCATATCAATGATTCCCTTCTCGGCAATGCGGGCTGCCTGTACGGCGGGCGCATTTACAAAGACGCCAGCCGCTAAAATCCCATCTGCAAGCTCCGCTTTGAGGGATTCTGCATGTTCTTCCGTGACCTGACGGCTGCTTGCTGCAAAGACAAATCCCACATAATCCGGCTCATACAAATTCGCCATTTCTATATCCCGGAGCCGTCTTAGGCCGCAGATTTTCACTTTACTGCTCATTGGATGTTTCTTCTCCTTTTAAGTAAGTGAGCATTTTTTTCTTGTCCCTGCTCTTCATAAGTGTCTCTCCGATCAGCACGGCATTCACTTTATTTTCCTTTAAACGTACAATGTCCTCAGGTCCTTTTATACCGCTCTCCGCCACGAACAGGACTTCTTTCGGCGCCAGTGCGCGAAGCCTTGTGCTGTTTCCCACATCAACGCTGAAATCTCTCAGATTCCGGTTATTGACTCCAATGACCCTGGCCCCTGCCCACACGGCATGGGAGATTTCTTTCTCATCATGGGTTTCCACCAGAGCGGAGATCCCCAGGGTGTCACACACCTGAATATAACGTTTCAGGAGTACCGGTTCGATGAGAGAACAGATAAGGAGCACAGCGCTGGCACCCAAAGTCTTTGCCTCATATATCTGGTATTCCTCCACAACAAAATCTTTTCTGAGGACTGGGATCTTAACATTTTTTGCGATCTCCTCCAGATAGCTGTCACAGCCCAGAAAGTATTTCGGTTCCGTCAGACAGGAGATGGCATCTGCTCCTGCCGCTTCGTATTCCTTCGCAATGTCCAGATACGGAAACTCCTGCGCAATGATCCCTTTTGAAGGAGATGCTTTTTTCACTTCACAGATAAATGAAAGCCCATCTTTCGCCAGCACTTTTTCAAATGGAAACCCCGTTTCCGTTTCCATCTTGTACGCCGCTTTTTTCACTGTTTGGAGAGGGACTTTTTTCTTCTGCTGGGTTACACGAATCTCTGTATCTCTTGCAATCTGTTCCAGAATCATTTTGAATCTCCTCTCTTACTGTCCTCTTGTGGCCTTTACAAATTCATCAAATTTTGCCTGGGCTTTACCACTCTCTATCAATTCCCGCGCCATGTCAATGCCCTCCTGAAGGGTAATACCATCGATTCCAAGATACAGGCTCATACCTGCATTTAGAAGGACCACATCGCGTTTTGGCCCTGTCTCGCGGCCTGAAAGAATGTCTCTGGTTATCTGCGCATTATCAGCAGGGGAACCGCCCACCAGCTCGGCAAGTTTACACCGTTCCATTCCAAACTGTTCCGGCGAGATCGTGTAGCAGGTGGTCTCTCCAAAACGTATTTCGCAGACCGTGGTTTCTCCGGTGAGGGTGATTTCATCCAGCCCGTCCTCACCGCACACAGCCACACCTCTGGTCACGCCCAGATTACCCAGTACCTTTGCCAAAGGCTCAACCAGGTTTTTGTCGTATACGCCCAGAAGCTGCATGGTAGCTGCTGCCGGATTAGACAGGGGGCCTAAAATATTAAACACGGTGCGGACACCCATCTCTTTTCTCACCGGGGCAGCGTACTTCATGGAAGAATGATAAACAGGGGCAAACATAAAGCACATGCCTGTCTTGTTGAGAATGGTTTCATTTTGCTTTGCGTCCAGAGCCACATTGGCTCCCAGGTTTTCCAACACGTCAGCGGCACCACTCTTGCTGGATACGCTGCGGTTTCCGTGTTTCGCCACCGGTACACCGCCTGCCGCAACCACAAAGGCCGCTGTGGTGGAAATATTAAAGGTTCCTGCCTCGTCTCCGCCTGTTCCCACAATATCTATAACTTCTCTCTCCGGTTTTATCTTGATCCCTTTTTCCCGCATCACCTCAGCAAATGCTGTGATCTCATCTATGCTCTCGCCCTGCATACGCAGTGCTGCTAAAAATGCTCCCATCTGAGCCTGTGT
>Ga0137302_10729_pt1 | contig 9725 bp, 8 predicted proteins | sample Ramsor2O_GlcNAcB_FD_97184 | JGI IMG/M metagenome (GOLD analysis project Ga0137302, IMG submission 97184) | Mouse cecal microbial communities from Vienna, Austria - N-Acetylglucosamine amended with D2O_GlcNAcB | ecosystem: Host-associated > Mammals > Digestive system > Large intestine > Cecum... | reverse complement strand
GGTGAATTTGAAACAAGTTGGACTTGCTCAATATTGCTCATTCTGCAACCTCCTAACGTAATACTGGTGTAGCCGGTGCGGCTACCTGGTTGATAAGTTACTTTATTTGACTATATTTCTTTTGAATTAGACAGGGTCAGGAGCGTATCTGTCAGGACCTCCGTTCCCAGCACAATGTCATCCATGTCTGTATACTCAGCCGGATCATGGCTGATACCCTTGCGGCTTGGCACGAAAATCATCCCCATAGGCGCAAACTCAGCGATAAATAAAGAGTCATGATATGCGCCGCTAACCATTTTATTTGAGAATATCCCCTCCCTCGTACAGCTTTCTTCTATTACCGCCACTATCTTTTTGTCAGAAGTATGAGGTAAATCATCAGCTGTCACACAATGTGAGGCCCGCAAACCGCGGAGCATTGCAATCGTATCAATGTATGAGCAGATTTTTTGAGTCATGTCTGTTTTTCTATCTTCACTGATATCTCTTATGTCGATTGAAAATTCAACTCTCCCCGCAATGACATTGGACGAATTAGGAAATGGAAGCATCCTCCCAACTGTAGCTACCGTATAATTGTTTCCATAGCTTTGAGCCAGGCTTTCTATTTTCAGCACAATCTCACAGGCAGCCGTCATCGCATCATGCCTGGCATTCATCGGCGTGGAGCCCGCATGTTCCTGCTGTCCTTCCAACACTACATTTATATATGTAGGCGCACAAATAGCTTCCACGATTCCAATGGGACAATTGAGCTGTTCAAGAACAGGCGCCTGTTCAATGTGCAGTTCGACGCTCGCAAAAACATCCCCCTTTCTCCTCATAACTTTACTGTAATCCATTTCCGTATATCCAAGCCGGTTCAACTCATCATATAGTGATATTCCGTTCTCATCAACAAGGCCCTTTGTCTCCTCCAGAGAAAGATGGCCGGCCAATGCCCTGCTTCCGATACACCCGAATTTATAACGGGTGGGCTCTTCGGATGTAAATACCAGCGCGGTTATACTCCGCTGGTGGCTGATATTATTTTCCTTTATAATCCTGCACGCTTCAATTGCACCAATCACCCCCACCATTCCATCATACATCCCGCCATTACGGACCGTGTCAATGTGTGAACCACTCCATACAGGCGCCAAGTCAGGGCAGCCGCCAACCAGGGTTCCGAAGATATTGCCTATTGCATCCTCGGTGACAAGCAGGCCCGCCTGCGTCATCAGTTCCTTCACATAACTGCGTGCCCCGATCTCTGCCTCTGAAAACAGGGCACGCGTTATTCCCTCCTGCTCCGGACAGCTGTTAAAAGTGCTTAATGTGTTCAGATTATCATATATCCGATCCTTATTTGCCTTTAATGACATTACTGTTTTTCCTTTCTGGACTTTTTAAAATTTATAAAATTCGCTCCGCTTTTTCCAGCTTGTCAGCAGCACTTTTACCAGTATATTCCATTTGTTTTCTGCAAATTCAAATATTTATTTATATATTATCATTTATCACCCCATGTTTCCTTGTCAATGTGCACAGTTTTTTCAAGAAAAATCAAAAAAGTGCATATTGTTTAATTATACAGTAGCTGATATAATGATGTGGTAACTGATATAATGATGTGGTAACTGATATGGTTACATAAAAATCGTCAGAAGGAGTTGAGACAAAATGGTTACAGTTGCAAATTTCACATCAGACCTTGAGCAAATCCGATGTGTTGCCGGCTTCCGTGGGACAAACAGGAAGATTACTTCTTTCAGCATAATTGATACACCTGAAATCCTGGACTGGCTTCATGGAGGGGAATTTGTCGTTGACTCCGGGTATATTACGTTTCATAATCCGTCCATATTGAAAGGGTTTGTTGCGTCGCTGAAAGAAAAGGGCTGCGCCGCTCTTGGCGTGAAGCTGCACCGTTACCACAACGAAATTCCCAACATTATACTCGAGGACGGAAACAAGCTTGATTTTCCTATATATGAACTGCCTTATAATCTCTATTTTTGTGACTTTGCCTATACGATTCATAAGCGTATGTTTGAAGAACAGTTAGATGAGATGTACCATGTCTCAATCGCATACAAAGATATTGTTGATTCACTCAGCAAGTACAAGGTGCCTGAGAGAATGTTGTCCGAATTAAGCCTGGTGCTTAAAAATCCTGTTTTTCTTACAAATTCCCGGTTTGAGCTAATAGATTACTCATATGGTCCAAATGACAATTTTTCTTCGCATACCCCCTCTCCCATCCCAATCCCCAACCAAAAAAAATCCCCGCCACCCAAATCCAATCCCCAGGAGAGCTGGACAGGTCTTGATGAGAATATGCGCCAAAAGCTCCTAAAAAAATACCAGCAGCAGCCTTACCAGTTCCACCACTTTTCCATTGACGGGTCAAATGGAGAAACAAACTGTACCATGCTGTATTCCGGAAACATTGACGGAGATGCTGCTTTTTTGGTCATTCCGGAAATAAACAAACTGGAAGACTGGCATTACAAAGTCATAAAAGATATCTCCGCATTATTCCAATTAACGGCCTGCAATAAAATAAACACCCAGGACTTTGCGGCATCGGTAATTATGGCACAATCCAATTCAACCGATACGATTCTGCGCTATTGTAAGATGTATAATTTTGATTATGCCAAACAACGTATCTGCTTAGCTGTTGAATTAAATAATTCGATGTCCATCTCATCGACCCGCAGATATATAATCCGGGATATCTTCGCTTCCATCACGTCGTGGATCACGAACACCTATGGATGTAAGGTTTTCTTTCTGAAAACCCATACCCATTATGTTCTGTATCTGCTCTTTTCCAATGATGTGTCCCAGGAAACAGCGGAATATCAGGCCGCAGAGTCGGCTAAAAAAATCCATCAATTTTTCGGCCGGGACAACATTTCCACACTGATCGGCATTAGCTTGTATGCTTCTGACCCACAGCAGATTTCAAAGGCATTCTTTCAGGCGATTGACGCGATCAATCTGGGACAGAAGCTCTATCCGGCAGAATATGTGTTTTTGTTTCGCACCATTCAGGTCTATCAATGGCTCTCCACGATGCCCCAGGAAAACCTGATGGAAATGTACATGGAAACAGTGGAGCCTTTATGCAGAGCCAGCAATGCCGACGTTAACTACGTGCAGGTATTGAGGACCTACATAGAAAATCATTATAACATCAGTAAGACTGCCTCTGATTTGCATATACACCGCAATACCATGATGAATTATATGGCCCGGATTCAGGAATTACTCCCTTACAATATCGGGCAGCCGGAAAACAGACTGAAGCTGCAAATAGGCATACACGCAATGTATTTGTTGGATAAACAGAATGAATCATAGATTTACAGAAGCTTTATACGTACGAAAAGGTTCCTCTGGAAATATCGCCCGGGGAACCTTTTGTCTCACGCCTCTTTTTACGGCTCTCATACCCAGCCCTGGTGTTTCCTCCAGCTGCAGGAATTCAAGGACGCTGATTCTGACATCACTGTTTACAGCCGCAGAGATTACCGCATCTCCCCCGAAACCGTCCTTTGATATTCTTAAATTTATTCTCTCCCGGTGGTAACTAATCAAATTAGTTTTGTCAAGCCGTTCCACTATAGTTTCCTCTCCAGATAAACAAATTTCCACCATCTCCTTTTCCTGCCAGCCTATTGAAAAATAGCATCATTTGATAAACGCTTGACAGAGCGCCCATGAGTGTCTATAATGACTTATAATACGAAAAGGAAAGGGTGAGTGCAATGTTATTCGGTAAGTTCTGCATTGATTACAGCTCCGGACAATTTGATACTTCAAAACATTGTACGGAGCCTGAAAATACGAAGACAATCGTCAGCAGATATTTTATTCCAAATCATTAGTTTGGGGTTTTGTTTTCGTGTTTTCCAATAAACAGCGGTTTGTTTTTGGCGGCGGCGGACAGTGTTTTGTCTGCCGCCTTTTTGTCAAATGATGGCGATGATTCTGCATAAAACGCGGGCTAATCGTCAGAATACGGTGGTCTGTGCGCACGGCGTTCAGAATACCCTTATTGACAAATATATATATCTTTAAGAGCAGAGGGCGTGCAGGTTTTTGTACCGTACCTCTGTTTTTTGTATGCTGAAAGGAAACACAAAAATGAATGACAATCAAAATCTAACAACAGGAAACGTTCCCATAAAATTAATCGTCTTTGCGCTCCCGCTGCTGGCTGCAAATCTCCTCCAGTCCTTTTACAGCCTAGTGGATATGGTGGTCGTGGGCAGAATCGTGGGAGAAAATGGGCTTGCCGCAATCAGCAGCGCCTCCATGATCAGTTTTATCATCAGCTCTGTCTGTATCGGCATTACGATGGGAGGCACGGTTTTGACCGCCCAGTATAAAGGGGCAAAGGATGAATGTGGACAAATTGAAACCATCGGGACTTTATTCACCATTTCCCTTATCGCGGCAGTCCTTGTTACCGCAGCGGGCCTGTCAGCCTATGGACCGCTTTTTCAGATATTAAATGTACCTGCGGCAGCCATGGAGGACGCCTGCGGATACATGAAAATCATCTGCTTCGGAACCGTATTTGTTTTTGGCTATAACGCGGTCTGTTCCATCCTCAAAGGTTTGGGAGATGCCAAAAGCCCGCTCTATTTTGTTGCGGTCGCCACAGCCGTCAATATCGTATTGGACCTCCTTCTGGTAGGCCCCTTTGGCATGGGTACCAAAGGCGCCGCCTGCGCAACCATTTTTTCACAGGGCATTTCTTTCGTAATTGCTGTGATACATTTAAAAAGGAAGAACTTTGTTTTCGACTTTCAGTTACCGCATTTTTCCATAAAAACCCATAAACTGGCTGCCATTTTGAAGGTCGGGCTGCCTACTGCGGTGCAAATGGTTGTCGTCAACCTCTCCTATCTCCTGATCACGGGAATGCTGAATCAATTTGGCGTATCCGTGGCCGCAGCCTCCGGCGTGGGACTTAAGATCAATACATTTGCCGGTATGCCCTGCTGGGCAATTGGCCAGGCTGTAACAGCCATGGCTGGCCAGAATATTGGAGCAGGCGATACAAAACGGGTCAGGAAAACAACAAAAACAGGACTTTGTCTCAATCTGCTTATTACGCTTACCATGGTTTTGCTGGTACAGGTTTTCGGGGAGCAGCTGATTCTCCTGTTTACTCCGGCAAGCCCGGAAATGACTACGGGGGGAATCCTGTATTTGAGGATATGCTGCAGCGTAAACAGCCTGGTATATGCAGCCATGTATACCTTCGATTCCTTTGCCATCGGCATCGGCTCTGCAAATATCGCCATGATCAACGCGCTTTTAGACGCGGTGATTGTCAGGCTGCCGGTAAGCTGGCTTCTGGCATTTCCCTGCGGCCTTGGATTTCCGGGCGTGTATATTGGGCAGGCTCTTTCCCCACTGCTGCCTGCTGTTGTGGGACTGCTCTATTTTAAAAGTAAGGGCTGGGAAAACAAACGGATTCTCCGACAACACAGCCGGACCTATCATACAAAAATTTAAGGAGGCTGATACAGCTATGAAAGGAACAAAGATAAATCTCGCCTTCGGCACAGAAGTCATCTACGAGGATGCCGATTTTTATATAGACACTCACGACAAAGTTGGCATTGTGGGTGTAAACGGCGCCGGAAAAACTACCCTGTTCCACGTGCTGCTGCATGAACAGGAATTAGACAGCGGCACCATATCCACCGGCAATTCGCGGATTGGTTATCTTCCGCAGGAAATCACCATTGAGGACGAATCCTGCACCGTGCTTGAATACCTGAAAAGGGGGCGGCCAATAAACAAACTGGAGGCAGAGCTGAACGTGATTTATAAAAAGCTGGAAAGCGCCGGCACAGCGGAACATGCCATGCTGTTTAAGCAAATGGAAAAGCTCCAGTCCCATTTAGAATCCTACGATTATTACGAGGCAGACAGCATTCTGCTCCATATCATTGACCGTATGGGGATTTCAAGCGGCCTGCTGAACATGCCCCTTAACAGGCTGTCCGGCGGGCAGAAATCGCAAATAGCCTTTGGCCGTGTCCTGTATTCAAAATCTGACATTCTGCTTTTGGATGAACCGACCAACCACTTAGACGCGGCAGCCAGAGAATTTGTCATTGAATTTCTGAAAGGCTATCAAGGTATGGTGCTGATTATCAGCCACGATGTCAGCTTTCTGAACCAGATTGTCAACAAAATCCTGTTCATTCATAAAGCCACACACAAAATATCCGTCTATGAAGGCAACTATGATACTTACAAAAAGAAGTATGCCCTGGAACAGCGCCTGCGGGAACAGGCCATTGCACAGGAAGAAAAAGAAATCCGGGAGCTGGAGGAATTTGTCCGGAGGGCAAACCAGGCAAGCCGGACCAACCACGCGCTCAAGCGTATGGGGCAGGAACGCGCTCTCCGGCTGGAGAAAAAGCGAAGCATGAAACAGACCCGCGACCGGATCTATAAGCGTGTAAAAATGGACCTCCGCCCCATGCGTGAGGGCGGCGGGATTCCCCTGGAAGTGGAGCATCTGTCCTTTCATTACCCGAACCAGTCCCTTCTCTACCGTGACTTATCATTTCAGATACATGAAAAAGAACGTTTCCTGATTGTTGGAGAAAATGGGGCCGGTAAGTCAACACTGCTCAAACTGATTATGGGGATACATTCTCCGGATACGGGAAGCATCCATGTTCATCCAAAAACCGATGTGGCCTATTACGCCCAGGAGCTGGAACAGATTGACCTGCAGAAAACGATACTGGAAAACGCCTGGACGGACGGATATACGGAAAAGCAGCTTCGCTCTGTTTTAAGCAACTTTCTTTTTTATGCGGACGATATCCATAAAAAGGCAGAAATCTTATCTCCCGGTGAAAAGGCCCGCATTGCACTGTGCAAAGTTTTACTGCAAAGGGCGAACCTTCTCATTCTCGACGAGCCCACAAACCACCTGGACCCCGAGACGCAGAGCATCATTGGAGGAAACTTTCATCTTTTTGAAGGCACCATTATGGTTGTCAGCCATAATCCCTGGTTTGTGGAGCAGATTGGCGTCAACCGGGTACTGATCCTGCCTTCCGGCAGAATCGTTGATTATTCCCGGGAATTGTTAGAATACTATTACGGACTAAATTCAGAGGAGGAATTATAAAATGACCGATACAAAAAAATTATATCCCAGGACCGGAGATAAACAAACAATTTATTTAAAAACGCCATTACAGAAAAGCCGGGCCGTCGTGACAAAGGACGTTCCTCCGTACACAATTGCCGGCGGCGTTCCTGCAAAACCGATCAGGAAACGGTATTCCGGGGAAACGGATGCCACCCTGCTAGAGCTTAAATGGTGGGACTGGCCCGAGGAACGGATAACAAAAAACATCCATGCAATACAGACAGGACAATTAAATGAACTAATATAAAGAAATACCTCTTGTGTGTTCAGATTATTTCCGCTCCGCTGTTTCGCATAGAAAAGGCTCCGCAGGATTGTGAAAGATCCTGTGGAGCCTTTTCTGTCTGATAATATATTCTCTTATCCAAAGCTATTTGCCCTCCAGATCCTTCATGCCGGCAATCAGCAGCTTTAAGGAGAACTCGAAGCTGTCCCCCACAGGCAGCGAATGGCCAAAGGCATTGTTGTTGACGATCAGGGAAAGTCCCCCCTAAAAACGCCCGGAAGGCGCGGATCAGATAATTGCAGTTTTCTTCTGAAATTCCCACCGAGGCCGTCGCCTCAGAACAAATGGAGAAAATCTGTCCCGTAACCATCATTGTCTCATGGTCCTGGTACTTGCTATACCAGAGCATAGCGCTGAACACGCCGGAGGGCGGGCGGTTGCATAGGCATAAAACCCTCCGCGGAGCGCCTCCCATGCTGCATATCCGCTGGTGCCGGCCGCGGCCTCCACCATCCGTTCTTCCATGTTTCTCCTGCCATAGAGCATAATTCATGGTGTAAATCATTGAACCCGCTGATATGGTTGTAAAGCGACGGCGGCTGAATGTTCAGACTTTCGGCCGGCATTTTTAACTGAATATGTTCCAGTCCAAATTCGTGGCTCATACCCCCACATGAACCCTGCTCAGCAAAGACAGTGAAGGATATGAATAGGGCAGCCCGTTGTTACATTTTATGTAATCCATTGTATCAAATCGCCAGAGCACGGCTGCCGGCATTCCATCTTATCTATACATACAACATGTTTTATTGTTCCCAATTCCACATCCCGCAACTGTGAAATAACCTTGTGAAGAGATGACAAACGATTGGGAGCCGCGTCAACAATGTGTAAAATCCAAGCAAAGATACATGATGGGATTCATCCGGCATTTGCAACTACCGGCTTACTATGGCCTCGGCTGACTTCTCACGGCAAGCTTTACTTCGTGACAGCAAATGTTGTATTGCTCCTGCCACGTCCGTGAGACCTCCCCGGGTACTCACACGTTCTTTCCCTCCATGTCCCCACCATCTTTACCTAGCTGGGTTCCGTGCAGTTATTGGACTTCGACCTGTCTAGCGGCCTTATCCCCCATGCTCGGCCTGAAATGGTTTCTGTGCGTTGGGGCAGAGGTTTGCTTACACCTTCCTTCAGACCCTGCCTCACGGCAACGCCCTTGGTGTTCGGCTGCATCCTTCCCACTGCCGGGTGGATTCGGGACTTACACCCGTTAGAACGCGTGCCCGCCGGGCGCACTAGAAAATCGGAGTATCATCTTTTTTTAGATGATACTCCGGTATTAAACATCTCATATTATTCATTTTATGGGAGTGTACCCAATACTAGCTGGTTAATTCTTACATGTATGTATCCATCGCTTACCAGCATACGTTTTCTTAAGTTTATTAGGTATATTTCAGTACTTATATCAAGCAGACTCATTCTTTTACTTAGCAGCTCTTTTATATCTTTATCATAATAAGCTTCAGAAGTAATTATTCTTCCATTCTCATATACTCTAAGTTTGCTATTCTCTTGTGCCAATTGCTCCCAAGTTTCTTTGTATTCCTTAAGCTCTTTTTGGTTTAAAACTTTATGGTGCTGTGAACACGTGGCTAACTCATAGTCTTCAAGAAGAGATACCGCTATGCAATCTTTGACATAATCGGAGCAAATTGTTAAATATACTTTTTTCGTGTAATCGTTGATAGAACAGAGATATAACATGCCAAAATATTCTGAAGAAGAATTTGAATACCAAATGCGTATTACATCATTCCGGCCAATCTCTTCGACAAGAGTTTGGTAATTTTGTAGAAATAAATTCCTCTCCTTTTGCTTATCTTGACACCTATAGCCATACATACTAAAAAATTCATCAAAACGACTTTCATAGTTTTGATTTTTAATATGTCCGACCGACAAATCATCAAGTAAAAACAATATATCCTGGTCTGACTCCATTTTAATCATCTTAATCATCACATAAGCCGATGACGAAAAGCATATATTTAGCATCGAATACTCCTAACCAAAAGTAGATTATATTATCTAAGGAATTGTAACATAACGTTCATTATCAATCCAAAGATCTGTACCGTTTAAAATCTCTACCGTCAGTTCATATCTTACATAAACACCTGTACCTGTAAAGAATTTCTTCCCGGTTTCAGTAGAACCGTTTATTTTGTAGGTTGCAGGATAATTTTTACGCCAGATGTAATTCCACAGTTTGCTGTAACAGAACAACCAAATCCCGATTGAACA
>Ga0137302_10314_pt1 | contig 9842 bp, 6 predicted proteins | sample Ramsor2O_GlcNAcB_FD_97184 | JGI IMG/M metagenome (GOLD analysis project Ga0137302, IMG submission 97184) | Mouse cecal microbial communities from Vienna, Austria - N-Acetylglucosamine amended with D2O_GlcNAcB | ecosystem: Host-associated > Mammals > Digestive system > Large intestine > Cecum... | reverse complement strand
CGGTTAACGTCAACGTGATCGCCGCAAGCGCATTAAGTTTTTGCTCAGCATGGGTTAACTGTTGCTGCCATTGCCGCAGATGCTCGCGATCGCTGGTTTGTTGGGAGAACTGCGCACGCCAACCCGCCAGTTCGTTGTTCCACTGACGGAAGCGGTCGTGTTCCTGTAACCAGGTATTCAGGCTTTGTTGCTGCTGCTGTAATTCTGCTGACTGCTTCGCCGCGTGGTGGCGAATGCTCGCGCGAAGCGCCATTGTGCTCTGTAAGCGAGTATTTACTTCTTCAATCTGCTGGCGAATATGCGCCAGCGCCGCGCTGTGTTCTGCGATGCGTTCCCAGTGTGGACGAAGATTTCGTGCCGGTTGTGCCAGACTAAGCGCCGCCAGTTGAGGTTGCGCTTTTTCTTCTTCGGCTAACGCCTGTTGCAAGGCCTGCTGACGGCGGCTGGCTTCTTGCTGCAATTCGTCCAGACGCGTTAACCAGTTTAGTGATTGTTGTTCTTGCTGCTGCGCGGTAAGTAACTGTTTTTCTTCGTCAGTAAGTACCTGCAAACTCGCTGTCAGCGATTGCACTTGTTCCGGCGTGAGCAACGCGACGCCGCTGGCCTGCGCTTGCAGCTTCTCCAGCTCTGTGCGGGCCGATTTGTGCTGCTCAAAAACCATCGCCGAGATTTGCCCGTAGATTTCAGTGCCGGTTAACTCCTCGAGCAATTCCGCGCGTTCTTTGGGTTTGGCATTCAGGAAGGCAGCAAATTGCCCCTGCGAAAGCAGCATCGAACGGGTGAAGCGCCCGTAATCCAGCCCGGTTAACGTCGCTGTCAGTTCCAGCTTATCTTTCACTTTGTCGGCGAGAATTTTGCCGTCGGCGCAGCGCGCCAGCTCTACGCGTGGCACCTGCAAATTACCGTCGGGTTGGTTACGCGCCCGATTCTGGCTCCAGAATGCACGGTACGCTTCACCTTTCACTTCAAACTCCACCTCCGCCAGACATTCGGCGGTATCGCGGGTCATGAGATCATTTTGCGATTGTGAAACGTTAGAGAGACGCGGAGTTTCGTGATACAGCGCCAGACAAATGGCGTCCAGCAGGGTGGTTTTCCCCGCACCGGTTGGGCCGGTAATGGCAAACAGCCCGTTGCTGGCGAACGGCTCGCGGGTGAAATCAATCTTCCATTCGCCTTTTAATGAGTTCAGGTTTTTCAGGCGCAGGCTGAGAATTTTCATGCTTCGTGTTCTCCGGCGAGGGTATGCAACGTCGTGGTGAAAAGATGCTGCAGACGTTGCTGCTGCGATTCATCCAGTTCTTCCAGTGCCAGACGGCGATTGAACACCTCTTCGACGCTGAGTTCGCTGAGGGTTTCACGCTGTTGGCTGGCTAACACACGCTCGCGCTGTTCACGACTCCGACGTACCAGCAATACTTCGACAGGCAATGATTCGGTTAATGCCTGGATTTTGCGCTGAATATCATGCAGATACTCATCAGTAGTGATTTCGATATCCAGCCAGACAGGTGGCTCCTGCGATACATCGCGCCACTGTTCTAGCTGTGCGGTAATCGACGCCAGATCGCCTTTCAGCACCGCCATGGGTTGCGTTACCGGTACGTTCAGGTTTTCCACGCTCTCTAATTTGCCGTTTGAAAATGTCACCAGATGGACATATTTACTCTTTCCGCATTCATCAAAACTCAGTGGAATGGGGGAACCGCAATAGCGAACATGTTCCATGCCGCCAATAATCTGTGCGCGGTGAATATGCCCGAGCGCGATGTAGTCGGCTGGTGGAAAGTTTTGTGCCGGAAACGCGTCCAGCGTGCCAATATAAATGTCACGCACGGCGTCACTTTTACTGGCCCCCACGGTCGTTAAATGTCCCGTGGCGATGATGGGCAGAGGCTGATCGCCGCGCAGTTTGCAGGCATCGGCATAGTGTTGTTGGTAATAATCGGTAATCGCTGCCAGTAAATGCTGCTGTTTTTCAATACCGTTAAGCCCCGCCTGGCTGGTAATAATGTCACGTGGACGTAAAAACGGAATGGGGCACAGCACTGCGCCTGGCGTCCCGTCGCGACGAGGCAAGATTTGCGGCGCATGTCCGGCGCTGGCGACCACGGTAGTATTGAGGAACGCCATGATATCGCGCGATTCATTCAGCGTGGCGACCGAGTCATGGTTTCCTGCCAGTACCACCAGATGACAGCCAGTTTGCTGTAAATTGACAACAAAACGGTTGTATAACGTGCGGGCGTAACTGGGCGGCGAGCCGGTATCGAAAACATCACCGGCAACAATAATCGCATCCACCTGATGGGTTTGTGCTGTCTCCAGCAGCCAGTCAAGAAAAGCCTGATGTTCAGCTTCGCGGCTTTTACTGTAGAAGTTCTGGCCGAGATGCCAGTCTGAGGTGTGAAGGATGCGCATAACGGTTCCCTGGCGAAAAAGCATGGGCGCGATTATACCCAAACAGATGTGCCATTTGCTTTTTTCTGCGCCACGGAAATCAATAACCTGAAGATATGTGCGACGAGCTTTTCATAAATCTGTCATAAATCTGACGCATAATGACGTCGCATTAATGATCGCAACCTATTTATTACAACAGGGCAAATCATGGCGAGACGTATTCTGGTCGTAGAAGATGAAGCTCCAATTCGCGAAATGGTCTGCTTCGTGCTCGAACAAAATGGCTTTCAGCCGGTCGAAGCGGAAGATTATGACAGTGCTGTGAATCAACTGAATGAACCCTGGCCGGATTTAATTCTCCTTGACTGGATGTTACCTGGCGGCTCCGGTATCCAGTTCATCAAACACCTCAAGCGCGAGTCGATGACCCGGGATATTCCAGTGGTGATGTTGACCGCCAGAGGGGAAGAAGAAGATCGCGTGCGCGGCCTTGAAACCGGGGCGGATGACTATATCACCAAGCCGTTTTCGCCGAAGGAGCTGGTGGCGCGAATCAAAGCGGTAATGCGCCGTATTTCGCCAATGGCGGTGGAAGAGGTGATCGAGATGCAGGGGCTAAGTCTCGACCCGACATCTCACCGGGTGATGGCGGGTGAAGAGCCGCTGGAGATGGGGCCGACAGAATTTAAACTGCTGCACTTTTTTATGACGCATCCTGAGCGCGTGTACAGCCGCGAGCAGCTGTTAAACCACGTCTGGGGAACTAACGTGTATGTGGAAGACCGCACGGTCGATGTCCACATTCGTCGCCTGCGTAAAGCACTGGAGCCCGGCGGGCATGACCGCATGGTGCAGACCGTGCGCGGTACAGGATATCGTTTTTCAACCCGCTTTTAACGCCTTGCTCATCGGACGCAGAGCAGGGCTTATGATTTCTTAACTGGAGTATCTTACGTGCTGGAACGGCTGTCGTGGAAAAGGCTGGTGCTGGAGCTGCTACTTTGCTGCCTCCCGGCTTTCATCCTGGGTGCATTTTTTGGTTACCTGCCCTGGTTTTTGCTGGCATCGGTAACAGGACTGCTTATCTGGCATTTCTGGAATTTATTGCGCCTTTCATGGTGGCTGTGGGTGGATCGCAGTATGACCCCGCCACCGGGGCGTGGTAGCTGGGAACCGCTACTATACGGCTTACACCAGATGCAGCTGCGAAATAAAAAACGCCGCCGTGAACTGGGCAATCTGATTAAACGCTTTCGTAGCGGCGCGGAGTCGCTGCCCGACGCGGTGGTGCTGACCACGGAAGAGGGCGGTATTTTCTGGTGTAACGGTCTGGCGCAACAAATTCTTGGTTTGCGCTGGCCGGAAGATAACGGGCAGAACATCCTTAACCTACTGCGTTACCCGGAGTTTACGCAATATCTGAAAACGCGTGATTTTTCTCGCCCGCTCAATCTGGTGCTCAACACCGGGCGGCATCTGGAAATTCGCGTCATGCCTTATACCCACAAACAGTTGCTGATGGTGGCGCGTGATGTCACGCAAATGCATCAACTGGAAGGGGCGCGGCGTAACTTTTTTGCCAACGTGAGCCATGAGTTACGCACGCCATTGACCGTGTTACAGGGTTACCTGGAGATGATGGATGAGCAGCCGCTGGAAGGCGCGGTACGCGAAAAAGCGTTGCACACCATGCGCGAGCAGACCCAGCGGATGGAAGGGCTGGTGAAGCAGTTGCTGACGCTGTCGAAAATAGAAGCCGCACCGACGCATTTGCTCAATGAAAAGGTTGATGTGCCGATGATGCTGCGCGTTGTTGAGCGTGAGGCTCAGACTCTGAGTCAGAAAAAACAGACATTTACCTTTGAGATAGATAACGGCCTCAAAGTGTCTGGCAACGAAGATCAGCTACGCAGTGCGATTTCGAACCTGGTCTATAACGCCGTGAATCATACTCCAGAAGGCACGCATATCACCGTACGCTGGCAGCGAGTGCCGCACGGTGCCGAATTTAGCGTTGAAGATAACGGACCGGGCATTGCAGCGGAGCATATTCCGCGCCTGACCGAGCGTTTTTATCGCGTTGATAAAGCGCGTTCCCGGCAAACCGGCGGTAGCGGATTAGGGTTAGCGATCGTGAAACATGCTGTGAATCATCACGAAAGTCGCCTGAATATTGAGAGTACAGTAGGAAAAGGAACACGTTTCAGTTTTGTTATCCCGGAACGTTTAATTGCCAAAAACAGCGATTAATCCGCCTTTGTCATCTTTTATTGCCATAAGCCAGTCGATGCTGGCTTATTTTCTTTGCAGTCAAAATACGGGCGTTAGATTTTACAACGGTTGGTGATTTTTTGTTCGCATGATTAGCCATGTCTTTTTCACGGAAATAGTGTTTTATACTGGTTGGTGATTTCTTATCGCTATATACCTCTGGTTTTTAGATCCCTCCTTGCTTTAAAACGTTATAAGCGTTTAAATTGCGCTTCAGGTGCTGTCATACTGACTGCATTAACGCGGTAAATCGAAAAACTATTCTTCGCCGCGCCTGGTTGGGAGTATTTCCCGCTAAAATTGTTTAAATATACCGCTGTATCATCCCCAGGGATTGGCACAAAAATTTAACGTTACAACACCACATCCACAGGCAGTATGATTTATGACCCATCAATTAAGATCGCGCGATATCATCGCTCTGGGCTTTATGACATTTGCGTTGTTCGTCGGCGCAGGTAACATTATTTTCCCTCCAATGGTCGGCTTGCAGGCAGGCGAACACGTCTGGACTGCGGCATTCGGCTTCCTCATTACTGCCGTTGGCCTGCCGGTATTAACGGTAGTGGCGCTGGCAAAAGTTGGCGGCGGTGTTGACAGCCTCAGCACGCCAATCGGTAAAGTCGCTGGCGTACTGCTGGCAACGGTTTGTTACCTGGCGGTGGGGCCGCTTTTCGCTACGCCGCGTACAGCTACCGTTTCCTTTGAAGTGGGGATTGCGCCGCTGACGGGTGATTCCGCGCTGCCGCTGTTTATCTACAGCCTGGTCTATTTCGCTATCGTTATTCTGGTTTCGCTCTATCCGGGCAAGCTGCTGGATACCGTGGGCAACTTCCTTGCGCCGCTGAAAATTATCGCGCTGGTCATCCTGTCTGTTGCCGCGATTGTCTGGCCGGCGGGTTCTATCAGCACGGCGACTGAGGCTTATCAAAACGCTGCGTTTTCTAACGGCTTCGTTAACGGCTATCTGACCATGGATACGCTGGGCGCAATGGTGTTTGGTATCGTTATTGTTAACGCGGCGCGTTCTCGTGGCGTTACCGAAGCGCGTCTGCTGACCCGTTATACCGTCTGGGCTGGCCTGATGGCGGGTGTTGGTCTGACTCTGCTGTACCTGGCGCTGTTCCGTCTGGGTTCAGACAGCGCGTCGCTGGTCGATCAGTCTGCAAACGGCGCTGCTATTCTGCATGCTTACGTTCAGCACACCTTTGGCGGCGGCGGTAGCTTCCTGCTGGCGGCGTTAATCTTCATCGCCTGCCTGGTAACGGCAGTTGGCCTGACCTGTGCTTGTGCAGAATTCTTTGCCCAGTACGTACCGCTCTCTTATCGTACGCTGGTGTTTATCCTCGGCGGCTTCTCGATGGTGGTTTCTAACCTCGGCTTAAGCCAGCTGATCCAGATCTCCGTACCGGTGCTGACCGCTATTTATCCGCCGTGTATCGCACTGGTTGTATTAAGTTTTACACGCTCATGGTGGCATAATTCGTCCCGCGTGATTGCTCCGCCGATGTTTATCAGCCTGCTTTTTGGTATTCTCGACGGGATCAAAGCATCTGCATTCAGCGATATCTTACCGTCCTGGGCGCAGCGTTTACCGCTGGCCGAACAAGGTCTGGCGTGGTTAATGCCAACAGTGGTGATGGTGGTTCTGGCCATTATCTGGGATCGCGCGGCAGGTCGTCAGGTGACCTCCAGCGCTCACTAAATCACTGAACATTTGTTTTAACCACGGGGCTGCGATGCCCCGTGGTTTTTTATTGTGTTGATGGGTTAGGAATTGATGGAAAGTAAGAACAAGCTAAAGCGTGGGCTAAGTACCCGCCACATACGCTTTATGGCACTGGGTTCAGCAATTGGCACCGGGCTGTTTTACGGTTCGGCAGACGCCATCAAAATGGCCGGTCCGAGCGTGTTGTTGGCCTATATTATCGGTGGTATCGCGGCGTATATCATTATGCGTGCGCTGGGGGAAATGTCGGTACATAACCCGGCAGCCAGCTCTTTCTCGCGTTATGCGCAGGAAAACCTCGGCCCGCTGGCAGGTTACATTACCGGCTGGACCTATTGCTTTGAAATCCTTATTGTCGCCATCGCCGATGTGACCGCTTTTGGTATCTATATGGGTGTCTGGTTCCCGACGGTGCCGCACTGGATTTGGGTACTGAGCGTGGTGCTGATCATTTGCGCCGTAAACCTGATGAGCGTGAAGGTCTTCGGTGAGCTGGAATTCTGGTTCTCGTTCTTTAAAGTCGCCACCATCATCATCATGATTTTCGCCGGTTTCGGCATCATCATCTGGGGGATTGGCAACGGCGGGCAACCGACCGGTATTCATAACCTGTGGAGCAACGGCGGCTTCTTCAGTAACGGCTGGCTTGGGATGGTGATGTCGTTGCAAATGGTGATGTTTGCTTACGGTGGGATCGAAATTATCGGGATTACCGCCGGTGAAGCGAAAGATCCTGAGAAATCGATACCGCGTGCGATTAACTCCGTGCCGATGCGTATTCTGGTGTTCTACGTCGGTACGCTGTTCGTCATTATGTCTATCTACCCGTGGAATCAGGTTGGCACTGCCGGTAGCCCGTTCGTGCTGACGTTCCAGCATATGGGCATTACCTTTGCCGCCAGCATTCTTAACTTTGTTGTGCTGACTGCTTCGCTGTCGGCAATTAACAGTGACGTATTTGGCGTAGGCCGTATGCTCCACGGTATGGCAGAGCAGGGCAGCGCGCCGAAAATTTTCAGCAAAACGTCGCGTCGCGGTATTCCGTGGGTTACGGTGCTGGTGATGACTACCGCGCTGCTGTTTGCGGTGTATCTGAACTACATCATGCCGGAAAACGTCTTCCTGGTGATCGCTTCGCTGGCAACCTTCGCCACGGTGTGGGTGTGGATTATGATCCTGCTGTCGCAAATTGCCTTCCGTCGCCGTTTGCCGCCAGAAGAAGTTAAGGCGCTGAAATTTAAAGTGCCGGGTGGGGTAGCAACGACCATCGGCGGTTTGATTTTCCTGCTCTTTATTATCGGGTTGATTGGTTATCACCCGGATACGCGTATCTCGCTGTATGTCGGTTTCGCGTGGATTGTTGTGCTGTTGATTGGCTGGATGTTTAAACGCCGCCACGATCGTCAGCTGGCTGAAAACCAGTAATCCTTGCGTTCTGTAAGCCGGTTCAGGAGGAAATCCTGATCCGGCTATTCCGAAAGTTATCCGCCCCCGTCCTCCTCCCCCAAATATCCTTCAGATGATGAGTGATCCTGCATTAGGCTATGGCAAGGTGATCAGATTTTCATCACAGGGGAATTATGATGTTAAATGCATGGCACCTGCCGGTGCCCCCATTTGTTAAACAAAGCAAAGATCAACTGCTCATTACACTGTGGCTGACGGGCGAAGACCCACCGCAGCGCATTATGCTGCGTACAGAACACGATAACGAAGAAATGTCAGTATCGATGCATAAGCAGCGCAGTCAGCAGCAGCCTGGCGTCACCGCATGGCGTGCGGCGATTGATCTCTCCAGCGGACAACCCCGGCGGCGTTACAGTTTCAAACTGCTGTGGCACGATCGCCAGCGTTGGTTTACACCGCAGGGCTTCAGCCGAATGCCGCCGGCACGACTGGAGCAGTTTGCCGTCGATGTACCGGATATCGGCCCACAATGGGCTGCGGATCAGATTTTTTATCAGATCTTCCCTGATCGTTTTGCGCGTAGTCTTCCTCGTGAAGCTGAACAGGATCATGTCTATTACCATCATGCAGCCGGACAAGAGATCATCTTGCGTGACTGGGATGAACCGGTCACGGCGCAGGCGGGCGGATCAACGTTCTATGGCGGCGATCTGGACGGGATAAGCGAAAAACTGCCGTATCTGAAAAAGCTTGGCGTGACGGCGCTGTATCTCAATCCGGTGTTTAAAGCTCCCAGCGTACATAAATACGATACCGAGGATTATCGCCATGTCGATCCGCAGTTTGGCGGTGATGGGGCGTTGCTGCGCTTACGCCACAATACGCAGCAGCTGGGAATGCGGCTGGTGCTGGATGGCGTGTTTAACCACAGTGGCGATTCCCATGCCTGGTTTGACAGGCACAATCGTGGCACGGGGGGAGCTTGTCACAACCCTGAATCGCCCTGGCGCGACTGGTACTCGTTTAGTGATGATGGCACGGCGCTCGACTGGCTTGGCTATGCCAGCTTGCCGAAGCTGGATTATCAGTCGGAAAGTCTGGTGAATGAAATTTATCGCGGGGAAGACAGTATTGTCCGCCATTGGCTGAAAGCGCCGTGGAGTATGGACGGCTGGCGGCTGGATGTGGTGCATATGCTGGGGGAGGCGGGTGGGGCGCGCAATAATATGCAGCACGTTGCTGGGATCACCGAAGCGGCGAAAGAAACCCAGCCGGAAGCGTATATTGTCGGCGAACATTTTGGCGATGCACGGCAATGGTTACAGGCCGATGTGGAAGATGCCGCCATGAACTATCGTGGCTTCACATTCCCGTTGTGGGGATTTCTTGCCAATACCGATATCTCTTACGATCCGCAGCAAATTGATGCCCAAACCTGTATGGCCTGGATGGATAATTACCGCGCAGGGCTTTCTCATCAACAACAATTACGTATGTTTAATCAGCTCGACAGCCACGATACTGCGCGATTTAAAACGCTGCTCGGTCGGGATATTGCGCGCCTGCCGCTGGCGGTGGTCTGGCTGTTCACCTGGCCTGGTGTACCGTGCATTTATTACGGTGATGAAGTAGGACTGGATGGCAAAAACGATCCGTTTTGCCGTAAACCGTTCCCCTGGCAGGTGGAAAAGCAGGATACGGCGTTATTCGCGCTGTACCAGCGAATGATTGCGCTGCGTAAGAAAAGTCAGGCGCTGCGTCGTGGCGGCTGTCAGGTGCTGTATGCGGAAGATAACGTAGTGGTATTTGTCCGCGTGCTGAATCAGCAACGTGTACTGGTGGCAATCAACCGTGGCGAGGCCTGTGAAGTGGTGCTCCCCGCGTCACCGTTTCTTAATGTCGCGCAATGGCAACGCAAAGAAGGCCATGGGCAACTGACAAACGGGATTCTGGCTTTGCCTGCCATTTCGGCTACGGTATGGATGAACTAACGTTTTATAACGCCTTGTGTGACGCCTGCGCCATCATCCGC
>Ga0137302_10422_pt1 | contig 9956 bp, 9 predicted proteins | sample Ramsor2O_GlcNAcB_FD_97184 | JGI IMG/M metagenome (GOLD analysis project Ga0137302, IMG submission 97184) | Mouse cecal microbial communities from Vienna, Austria - N-Acetylglucosamine amended with D2O_GlcNAcB | ecosystem: Host-associated > Mammals > Digestive system > Large intestine > Cecum... | reverse complement strand
CTGAAAAATGCCCGAGGCGTACTTTGTGCTCCGCTTACTATATCACGCTGCAAAGAGCTCGAACTTGAGCACCAGGTTACTGACAACACCTCAGTGCTCGGGACTCCGTTTACAGTCACTGTCGACAAACTTGAAGGGTGCTCCACCGGTGTAAGCATCCATGACCGTGCAGCCACAATACGCGCCCTTGCCGACCCCGATTCGACACCGGCCACATTCGGTCGCCCTGGCCACATCAACCCGCTTTATGCCCAGGACAAAGGAGTGCTGCGGCGCTCGGGGCATACCGAGGCTGCCGTAGACCTTGCACGGCTGGCCGGCCTACAGCCTGCCGCCGCGCTTATGGAGATTATGAGCGACGATGGCTCAATGGCACGCCTGCCAGAACTGCGGCAGAAAGCCGATGAATGGGGCATGAAACTGATATCCATCGCCGATTTGATTACATATCGCCTGAAGCAGGAATCGCTCGTTGAGAAAGGCGTCGAGGTAGACATGCCTACCGAATACGGACATTTCCGATTGATTCCGTTCAAGCAGAAGAGCAATGGCCTTGAGCATATAGCAATAATAAAAGGCGACCTGGCCGGCAGCGACGAACCCGCACTCGTAAGAGTACACTCATCCTGTGCCACCGGAGATATATTCGGGAGCATGCGCTGCGACTGCGGAGACCAGCTCCACAAAGCGCTCCAGATGATTGAAAAAGAGGGCCGCGGTGCCGTGGTCTATCTCAATCAGGAAGGCAGAGGAATCGGTCTGATGGAAAAAATGAAAGCCTACAAACTCCAGGAAAATGGCATGGACACCGTCGAAGCAAACGTCTGCCTTGGTCATCTCGCTGATGAACGCGACTATGGAGTGGGCGCTCAGATACTCCGAGAAATCGGCGTGCGCAAGATGCGCCTTATGACAAATAATCCGGTAAAACGCGTCGGCCTGCAGAGCTATGGGCTCGAAGTCGTAGAGAATGTTCCAATCGAAATTGAGCCAAATCCATACAACCTCCGCTACATGCGCACTAAAAAAGACCGGATGGGCCATAATCTCCACAATCTCTAAGCATTACATAGAATCATGCCAAAAGTATCACAGCGCGGCACCGAGATGCCGGCTTCTCCTATACGTCGCCTTGTTCCACTGGCCAATAAGGCTAAAGAACGCGGTATAAAGGTATACCATCTCAACATAGGTCAGCCTGATGTACCCACCCCTGAAGAAGGATTAGAGGCATTGCGCCATATCGACCGAAAAGTGCTTGAGTACAGTCCTTCGGAGGGATTGCTGTCGCTGCGCGAAAAACTCCGTCAATATTATCACCGCTTTAACATTGAAGTCGATACGGACGACATAATCGTCACTACCGGAGGAAGCGAGGCTGTACTTTTTGCCTTCATGGCAACTCTTGATCCGGGCGACGAGATTATCGTACCGGAGCCAGCATATGCTAATTATATGGCATTTGCCATTTCGGCCGGCGCAAAAATCATAACGGTGCCCTCATCCATCGACGAGGGTTTCTCCCTGCCTCCGATTGAGAAGTTCGAGGAACTCATCACGCCTAAGACCAAAGGCATTCTGATATGCAACCCGAACAACCCTACTGGATACCTGTATACGATGAAGGAGATGCTCCAGATTCGTGACCTGGTCAAGAAATACGACCTGTTTCTATACTCCGATGAAGTATACCGCGAATTCTGCTATACAGGTGCGCCCTATATCTCGGCATTTCATCTCCCGGGCATAGAAGACAAAGTTGTACTCATCGACTCTGTATCAAAGAGATACAACGAATGTGGAATACGTATCGGAGCCCTTATCACCAAGCATCAGGAACTGAAGAAAAATATAATGAAGTTCTGCCAGGCCCGTCTGAGCCCTCCTCTTCTCGGACAGATTGTAGCCGAAGCGTCAATTGACACCCCTCAGGATTACATGCTTGCCACATACAACGAATACGTTGACCGACGTAAATTCCTTATTGACCAGCTCAACAAGATTCCCGGATGCTATAGCCCGATTCCGATGGGCGCATTCTATACGGTAGTCAAACTCCCGGTCGACAATGCCGACCGGTTCTGTGAATGGTGTCTTGAAGAATTTGAATACGAAGGACAGACAATATTCATGGCTCCGGCATCAGGATTTTACACAACCGAAGGCATGGGTCGCGATGAAGTCAGAATGGCATACGTGCTCTGCAAAGATGATCTTGCAAAAGCGATGAAAGTGCTACAGGAAGCCCTGAAAGCATATCCGGGCCATATTGGCAATTCTTGACAACCATATGCCGCGCCATGACATATGAACGCCTGATAGCCTCACGCATGCGTCTCTCCGGATATGGAGGCGGCACAGCGACAAGCATCATTATGGCCATTTCCGGCATAGCGCTGGCAATGGCCATAATGATGGCTGCTTTATGTATCGTGACCGGATTCAAGCACGAAATCCGCAGAAAAATCATGGGCTTTGACGCACATGTATCAATACTTGCAGCATCTGATGCCACTTATATTCCCGAGGACTCAAAGACCACCTCGGTACTGACATTTTCCCCACAGCTACATGACATTATCGACGGCACCGGGATATTCCACGATGCGGAACTCGTGATGGAACACCCTGCGGTGATAAAGACCGATTCCGACTTCGAAGGCATTGTACTGCGCGGACTTACTCCGGGCCCAGGAACAGATTTCATAAAGGAATCAATAATCGACGGCAGTTGGCCGGCCGACTCATTTGAGAACTCAATCGTAATATCACGGATTACTTCTGAAAAGCTACGTCTTAACCGTGGAGACCGGGTCTTTACGTATTTCTTTACCGACGAAGGAATACGTACAAGACGTCCACAGATAGCCGCCATATACGATACACACTTCTCGGATTACGACAAAATATATGCATACTCCCCTATTAAATTCATCCAGGGAGTAAACGGTCTTGATACTCTTCAGGGTAATCGCATAGACCTTTACATGAATGATACTGACAACATTGACGAAGGCGCACTACAGCTACAGGAAGCTATGATGCGTGAAGCCTGGGCAGGACGCCTCGACGGAATGTATCGCATATCGGCTGTAACATCGACAGGCATGATGTATTTCAACTGGCTTGCATTGCTTGACACAAATGTAATCGTGATACTGCTGCTGATGGGACTGGTATCCGGATTCACACTTGTATCATCATTATTCATAATAATACTGGAACGAGTGCGCATGATTGGCATTCTAAAAGCGCTTGGAGCATCCAATAAGTCAGTGACACACATATTCTCTCTTCTTGGCCGGCGTCTTGTGACATACGGCATGATTATCGGAAATGCAATCGGACTTGGTCTCATGCTTTTGCAACAGCATTTCCATATTGTTCCGCTTGATCCCGATGCCTATTATCTTGATTTCGTACCGGTAGAAATCAACCTTTGGCAAATAATCGCACTTAATGTCGGCGTATTTGCAATCGCATGGTGTGTGCTTCTAATTCCTGGACGCCTTATTGCTTCTGTCAGCCCGGCCAAATCAATGCGCTATGAGTAGGATTTAACCGACTCGAATTAAAAATTTCACATTACGCCCAACATCTTTCCGACATTTTTGGTTTAACTGTTGTTATATATGTAAGTTTGCTGCAAAGTCAGAAATTTGTTTTATCTTTGTGTTAAAATTAACGATTCTTCCAATAGACATAAGATGACTCACAAATCAGAAATTATAAAATTAATAATCGAGGGAATCCAGGAGCGCAAAGGCAAAAAAATAGCCGTTGTTGATCTCAGCCACATAGAGGGTTCTGCCGCCAATACATTCATTATCTGCCAAGGCTCCTCACCTACTCAAGTCGATGCAATTGCCGACAGTGTGCGGGAATACGTGCAGGAACATTGCGGAGCTAAGCCTTACAACTACGACGGATATCAGAACTCGCAGTGGATTGTCATTGACTACGGAGACGTGTTTGTCCATATCTTCCTACCCGACGTCCGGGAACATTATAATCTCGAGGAATTATGGAGCGACGCCCCAATCACAGAAATTCCGGATTTAGACTGACTCCGGACTTGAATTTACACAAAATCTCTCTTGTACTTCAATATATAAATAAATGGACAAGAAACCTAAGAACCGGACAATTAAGTTCAGTATGTACTGGATGTATGCCGTAATCATACTGTTCTTGGCAGCCCTGTACTATTTTGACGACAATTCGATAACGAAAGAGGTAAGCTACTCCAACTTCGAAAAATACGTTACAGAAGGTGGTGTAGAACGTATTGTCGTATTTACTAACAAAAATCAAGCCGAGGCATATCTGACCGACTCGCTGGCATCGAAAATTTTCCATCCGAGCCAGTTCACCCAAGGCACAGGTCAGGAAGCCAAAATCCTCACCGACATACCAAGCGCCGACAAGTTGCAGGACAAAATCGACGAGTGGAAAAATAACGGAACATTTACCGGAGACGTGAAGTTTGAGAAAGCCACCGACTTCTCCGGAATGATCTGGACGATTGGTCCGATGGTACTGCTAATAGTTTTCTGGCTGTTCATGCTCAAGCGCATGTCAGGAAAAGATGGCGGCGCCGGTGGCGGTGTATTCTCCGTAGGCAAATCCAAAGCCAAAATATTTGACAAGGATGGCCCTATACAGGTGACATTCAAGGATGTCGCAGGCCTGTCTGAGGCAAAGACCGAAATTGAGGAGATTGTCGAGTTTCTGAAGAATCCACAGCGCTACACCGACCTTGGAGGTAAAATTCCAAAGGGAGCGCTTCTTGTAGGCCCTCCCGGAACCGGAAAGACTCTTCTCGCCAAAGCTGTAGCCGGCGAGGCCAATGTACCGTTTTTCTCAATGTCGGGAAGCGATTTCGTAGAAATGTTTGTCGGAGTAGGAGCATCGCGCGTACGCGATCTTTTCCGACAGGCCAAAGAAAAGGCTCCTTGCATAGTATTTATCGATGAGATTGATGCCGTAGGACGGGCTCGCGGACGTAATCCGAACATGGGCGCCAACGATGAGCGTGAGAACACACTCAACCAGTTGCTTACTGAGATGGATGGATTCGGCTCCAACTCCGGAGTCATAATCCTCGCCGCCACCAACCGCGCCGATATTCTTGACAAGGCTCTGATGCGCGCCGGCCGCTTTGACCGACAGATATATGTTGACCTTCCCGACTTGAATGACCGCGTGGCAATATTCAACGTCCACCTTCGCAACATTCGCACCGACGACTCCCTTGATGTCGAGACTCTCGCCCGCCAGACTCCCGGATTCTCCGGCGCCGACATTGCAAATGTATGCAACGAAGCTGCCCTTATTGCAGCCCGACATAATAAGAAATCCGTCACAAAACAAGATTTCAACGATGCTGTCGACCGCATAATCGGAGGCTTGGAGAAACGCTCCAAGATTACGACCGACGAGGAGAAGCAGTCTATAGCAATACATGAAGCCGGACATGCAACCATTTCATGGCATCTGCGATATGCGTCACCGCTTATCAAAGTGACAATCGTGCCGAGAGGCAAAGCACTCGGAGCAGCATGGTACATGCCCGAAGAGCGCCAGATTACCCCGGCCGAGGCTCTTCTCGACGAGATGTGCTCTACGCTGGGCGGACGTGCCGCAGAAGAGCTCTTCATAGGGCACATATCCACCGGTGCCGCAAACGACCTTGAACGCGTCACCAAACTTGCTTACGCAATGGTGGCCTACTATGGCATGAGCGACAGATTGCCCAACCTGTGTTACTACGACTCCACAGGACAAGAGTATGGGTTCTCCAAACCATACAGCGAGGAACGCGCCAAAGATATCGACGCCGAAGTATCGCGTATCATCAACGAGCAGTATGAGCGTGCAAAAGAGATTCTTCGCAAGCACTCGGATGGACATCACAGACTCGCCCGGACTCTTATCCAGCGTGAGGTAATCTTCACTGAAGATGTCGAACAAATTTTCGGGAAACGCCCATGGGTGTCGCGCACGGACGAGATTTTTGCCGCACGGCAGATTGAGCAGAAACAAGACGACAAAGATGCCGATAGCAAATCTGACAACGACACACCTGCGGAGCATAAGCAGGAAGACACATCCGACACACAGCAGTCCTGCCGCCATTCTCCGGAATCAGACACCGCCCCCACTCCTCCACCGATTCCTAAGAAATAAGCAGAATATCTTAAATGACGAAAGCCGCGACATGATGTCGCGGCTTTCGTCATTTAAGAGCTCTCATATCCGAATCGGCTCAAATGATTACACGCCGAATCGACACAACCTTTGCCCATTGGACTGCCGACAGCCTGACCCGGCCAGCCGACTCAATCATCATATCGTTGCCTGCATATAAAGCCACATGATTGATTCGACCGGTTTTCTCAGATGCAAAGAAAAGAAGATCACCGTCGGCCACATCTTCAGGCTGTATCTCTATGCCGGCAAGAGCCTGTTGGGAAGCATCGCGGGGAAGCATGATACCCTCCGACAGATACGCCAGACGTGTAAGCCCTGAACAATCCATCCCCTTGGCCGTGACCCCTCCCCATAAATACGGGATACCAATAAGCGACCGAGCGGTATCAAGCACACGTTCGGCAAACGCCACATTACGTTCCCATCTGTCAACGGCAACGCAAATTGACGATGGAATAATTGCACGCCGCCCGTCAGGGAGCATAACGTCGGTATTAATACTGTCACATGATACTCCTATAAGTATATCACCCTGCACTATATCGGAGACAGCTACTCCAGTAGAATCATATGCCATATACGGCAACACATTAGTAGCTATGACGCGTGGAGCCTCATTCCAGTACGCAATACTGTCCGACGGCACAAAAGTAAGAGAATTGTCAATAACATATCCCCGATAGCCGTCAGGAAGTTCAACATAGCTCCAGCCATCAGGCAACCGTTCCAGCACGGCAATAGGCCACCCCATCAGAGCCTGTGTCGACATTTCCGCGCCATGGCGCGGTTCGGTGCGCACATGCGCTGCTGATATGTGCGGGATAGCCCATTCCGTCGGCCAATTCTCTCTCTGTCGCCCGATATCCAGGGCCATTGCGACTGTACGACCGGACATGCCCAAAGTCACAGCTATTGTAGCGATTAGAGCAAAAGGAAACCTCATGACTCAAACAAACGCTGAAAAGCATACGCATCTACATAACTGCGGTCGCGACGAAGCCATGAACGCAAGCGACCGCAGATGTCGAATCCAGCATCCTTGAACAACGACTGGCTGCGCAAATTATCAATCGGGATAATCGCCCAAAGCTGATGCATCCCGATAAATCGTCCGGCATAGTCTATCCCAAGTTCAAGCATCCTTCTGCCATACCCTTTCCCTTGCCACTCACGATCTATCAGCACACCTACCCCGGCCCTACGGTTATGTGGATCAAAATCATAGAAATCAAGAGTGCCGACAGGAGTGCCACTTGCAAGATCCATCGCTACAAGCCGAAGTTGACGGGCTATGTATATGTCCGGCTGATAATTCTCAATATAGTCCCACAGACGCTTGCGTGAATATGGCGCCAGCGTACACCCAAGTTCCCACAGGGATGTGTCATTTTCCCATGAGGTAAGTACATCCAAATCGGTAGGCTCGATAGCGCGAAGCGCAACTACACCGTCATTCAGCAATTGTGCCATAGTTCTTTAAGTTTAGTGACTGTTAGAATTTATTTCTTATCTTTTCGCAAACGAATCAGCAAACAAGGTTCTGTTCACAAGCGAACGACCAAGAGTGACCTCATCGGTATATTCAATCTCATTGCCTACAGATACGCCTCGCGCCAGTTGCGTGATTTTTACCGGAATAGAACCGAGTTGCCGGAATATGTAAAAGTTGGTGGTCTCCCCTTCCATCGTAGCACTCAAGGCCAGGATTACCTCGGAAATACACCCACCTTTCACACGTTCGACGAGCGAACGTATCTGCAAAGCGTCAGGCCCGACACCATCCATCGGCGAAATCAAGCCACCAAGCACATGGTACAACCCGCGATACTGTCCGGTACGTTCGAAGCTCATCACATCCTTAACGCTCTCAACCACACAAATGACTGAAGTATCGCGTGTAACATCCGAACAGATCGGACATAATGGCTGCTCCGATATATTATGGCAGCATGTGCAATAAGATATCCCACGTCTCAGGTCAATTATAGATTGGCCCAGTTCGACTCCGGTCTGTTCATCCTGCCGAAGAAGGTGCAACGCAAGACGCAAAGCTGTCTTACGTCCGACACCTGGCAACCGTGACAATTGGGATACTGCATTCTCAAGCAAAACTGACGAGAATTCCTGTTCCATCATTACTCATCCCGCTTTATCGGGTCAGCCTTAAAAAGAACCTTATCAAGATAATTATTGAGCACGGCGGAGAATTCTTCATTCATACCACGCGGATATCTGACTTCGGCATACACCTGCGCGAGTGTGTTCTTGCCATTCTCACGTACAAAGCCTATATTTTCAGGCAATGCTTCTTTCTCCGCATATAACTCGCGGATATCGTCACCGGAATAATCATGATAAAGTCCATCATGTATAATACCCTTTACCGGCAGACGATCGGAAATCACCGTAGATGCAGCAGGATATCCCACCGTAAGAGTAATAAGAGGTATCACCCGATCGGGAAGGCAAAGGACTTCAGAAATCAAAGGTGCATTAAACAGTGTTGTGCCAAGATAACAACATCCCAGGCCATGCATTTCTGCGAGAGTGTTAAACTGCTGGGCAAACATCGAACAGTCAAGCACACCATACATAAGAGCCTGCATATTATCAAATCCGGCTTCAGCATCATTAATACTGCACCATTTGCAGAAACGATTTATGTCCACACAGAATGTCAGCACCACTCCGGCTCCCGATGTCACTTGCGGCTGATTGAAGTGTGCAGGAGAAATAGCCTCACGCTCCTGCCGAGTACTCGATACAATTACAGAATAAAGCTGCATGTTTCCGGTAGTAGGAGCATGGGATGCAAGTTCGATTAGATTTATCAAAAGATTCCGGTCAATCTCTTTATCTGTATATGCACGCACTGTTGCACGCGTTGCGAAATATGTGTCAATTGCGGTCAAGTCCATTATTGTAAAAGTTTATGCGAATATAGCGATATCTTCTGAGAATCGGAAATAACAGCCACAACTTTTTTTAAGACGCATATTCCTTTCACACGATAATGAGTACATGTGTATTGGCCAATGCATCATCGCTTGTCAACATTCGTTGATTAGAGATGTCGACAAGCGATTTTATCAACACGAATTACCAAAATCAGCAACATCGCCGCACTGAGTAAATAGATAATCATTTATAATACAGCATATTATATTTTTATTTTGGAAAACTTATCAACACCACGCATTTTTTCCATGAAACTTTTTGGACAAGACGCAAATAATGCTGAATTTTGCACGGTAATTCTTAGATGACCTTTTTCATTAATCGGTACTACCTCAAAAACACAAAAAGAAGTCGCTTGTCACAAACCAACGGCTTCCTTTTTTCGTATGGATACACACACCATGTATCCGCAAGCTGTACAAACCCGACAAATCAAAAAACATCCAACTAATATACCTTAATTGTGGACGAAAAAAAGACATATTCATTTGACGAAGCTCAAGACGCTACGTTGAAATACTTCAACGGTGACGAGCTTGCAGCACGCGTTTGGGTAACAAAGTATGCTCTAAAAGATTCATTCGGCAACATCTACGAGAAAACTCCGGCCGACATGCATCATCGCATCGCTAAAGAACTCGCACGCATCGAAAGCCACTACCCTAATCCGATGAGCCACGAAGAGCTGTTCGGACTTCTTGACCAGTTCCGTTATCTCGTGCCCCAAGGAAGCCCGATGACCGGTATTGGCAATGAATATCAGGTAGCATCGCTCAGCAACTGCT
>Ga0137302_10723_pt1 | contig 10015 bp, 6 predicted proteins | sample Ramsor2O_GlcNAcB_FD_97184 | JGI IMG/M metagenome (GOLD analysis project Ga0137302, IMG submission 97184) | Mouse cecal microbial communities from Vienna, Austria - N-Acetylglucosamine amended with D2O_GlcNAcB | ecosystem: Host-associated > Mammals > Digestive system > Large intestine > Cecum... | reverse complement strand
CTCACTTAGATGCATGAATTCTTTCATTCATTATGTTTGGGTATGAACAATTCCTGGGTCGGACTTTTATTAATGAATGGAGAAACTAAAAATTTTGTGTATCTTTGTCAATTAAACATATTCAATGGATGGTTTGGTAATAAAGAATACAGGTAGCTGGTATGTCGTTTATACTGATGATAAGCGAGAGATTCCGGCTAAGATTAAAGGCAATTTCAGAATTAAGGGCATACGCACCACTAATCCTGTAGCTGTCGGCGATAGGGTGTGTGTTGTTGTCAATGACGATGGGACAGGGTTCATAACGTCGATTTATCCAAGAAAAAATTATATTATCCGTAGGGCGAGCAATCTCTCCAAGGAATCACATATTCTGGCATCAAATATCGATAGGGCATATTTGGTTGTGACGATTGATCATCCAGTGACTTCAACAACATTTATTGACCGTTTTCTTGCTTCGGCAGAGGCATATAATGTGCCTGTTACCATTGTGTTCAATAAGACTGACTTGCTTCAGGACAATGATGGACGCGAGCTGCTCGATGCGGTCGATTACCTATATTCTTCGATTGGCTATGATACCATTATTGCATGTGCTAAGGACGGAACCGGGATTGAAGATATGACCCGAAGTATGGCTGGAGGTATTAATCTTCTTGCCGGTAATTCAGGAGTAGGCAAGTCTACAATAATCAATGATTTGATTCCTGGGGTGTCTGTACGTACTGCTGAGATATCCCAGCAACATGATACCGGACAGCATACAACTACATTTTCAGAGGCCTACCCACTTCCGGTTGGAGGTTGGGTGATTGACACTCCGGGTGTAAAGGGATTCGGTACGATTGATTTTAAACGAAATGAGGTGGCCCATTATTTCCCGGAGATTTTCAGAGTTTCATCCGGATGCCGTTACGGCAATTGTACGCATACACATGAACCTGGTTGTGCAGTGCTGCAGGCGCTTGAGGACAATATCATAGCCCGTTCGCGCTATGCTTCATATCTCTCAGTGCTTGAGGACGCAGATCCAGACAAGTATCGCAAACCATTTTAATGATGGGTAAGTCATAAAAGTTGTTATGTATATGAAATCGCTTAATTCTTTATACTTCAAGAGGAGTCTTTTCCGTTACTTTTCGGCTTCTTCGTCGGTTAGGCAGCTCGACACACTCATCCCTCGTTGTGGGAAAATCAAGCGAAAATACTGTCGCTGGAATATAGAATAATTTTGATGACTTACTTAAGTAAATTGTATATACCATGACAACGATTCTAAGGACATATGAAACCAGTATCAACGAACGCTATATTGAGGTTGCAACAAAGGCTTTGAAAGATGGGCAGTTGATAGTATATCCGACAGATACGCTTTACGCAATAGGTTGCGATGCTCTTAATGCGCGTGCTATCGAGAGAATCTGTCGTCTGAAGAATATTAATCCGCAAAAGGTTAATCTGTCGATTATATGTAATGATATATCGCAGGCTGCCGAGTATGTAAGGATTGACAATAGGGCTTATCGTATTCTGAAGTCGTGTTTGCCTGGTCCATACACATTCATATTGCCTGCCGCCACTACATTGCCTAAGATATTCAAGGGACGTAAGGTGGTTGGAGTACGTATTCCGAATAACGATATAGCCCGGTGTCTTGCTCATGTGCTTGGTAATCCGCTGCTATCAGCCTCGGCGCTGAGTGAGACTGATGTAGATTTTATGCACGAAATCGTAAATCCGGAAATGATAGCACGCAGATATGAATCAGAGGCATCATTTGTTATTGATGGAGGTGAAGGTCGCACTGTATCATCTACAGTAGTCGATCTTACTGATAGTTCCAATCCGGTAATTGTCAGAGAGGGTGCCGGGAACTTTGAGATGTAGTTTTATCGTCATTCTTCATCAGGCATTTTTATCGGCGGATATAAATGATATATCTGTAATTTTTTTCGATTAAAGGGAGTTCATTAAAGAAAAATTTCTTTAAATTTTTCATGTCTATAAAATTATTGATTAATTTTGTGATGCTCATGTCGGAAATGGCGTGATGCATTCTGTCATTGCAATAGAAACAAGCATATAAACAATAATAAACCCAATCAAAATTCAATTATGTCAAAGGTAACTGTAGTAGGTGCCGGTAATGTAGGTGCCACCTGTGCAAATGTATTGGTTACACGTAATGTAGCCGACGAAGTAGTACTTATCGATATCAAGGAAGGTCTCTCTGAGGGAAAGGCCATGGATATCATGCAGACAGCCAATCTGCTTCATGTCAACACTCACATGACCGGTGTGACCAATGACTATGAAAAGACAAAAGACAGCGATATCGTTGTTATTACTTCTGGTATTCCCCGCAAGCCCGGTATGACCCGCGAGGAACTTATCGGAGTAAATGCCGGTATCGTTAAGTCGGTTATGGAAAATGTGCTCAAGTACAGCAAGAACCCCATAATCATTTGTGTTGCCAATCCTATGGACACACTGACATACCTTATCCACAAGACATCCGGTCTGCCCAAGAATCGCATTATCGGTATGGGTGGTGCCCTCGACAGCTCTCGCTTCAAATATTTCCTTAGCCTTGCATTAAACGCTAATCCTAACGAAATCGAGGGCATGGTTATTGGTGGTCATGGCGATACAACAATGATTCCTCTGGTGCGCTACGCTGCTTATCGTGGTGTTCCTGCTACAGAATTCCTCCCCAAGGAGCAGCTCGAAAAAGTTGCTGCCGACACAATGGTGGGCGGTGCAACTCTGACCTCACTTCTCGGTACATCGGCATGGATGGCTCCCGGCGCAGCAGCAGCCGAACTCGTGCGTGCCGTACTCCACGATGAAAAGCGTGTGATTCCCTGCTCTGCTCTCGTTGAAGGCGAATATGGAGAAAGCGACATCTGTATCGGTGTTCCCTGTCTTCTCGGCCGCAACGGTATCGAAAAGATTGTAGAACTCTCTCTCAATGAAGAAGAGAAGGCTCTCTTCAAGAAGAGCGCCGAGGCTGTGCGTAAGACTAACGGAGCTCTTGCCGCTGCTCTCTAATGCGTTTAGATTCCGGCATTAATCCGGAATGACGATTAGGTGTTTCCTATTCGAACTAAAATATAAGGCAGAATGTTTTCTGATATAATGGAAACTTTCTGCCTTTATTATCTTTTGGAAGTTTTATTAGTCTGGCATACACAGTGCACGCCGGAATTTTATGTGGACTGTGTATGTCGATAAATCAGTAATATATAAGAATGAAAACAATCAAGTTATTAGTATGTGCCGTATTGCTTTCGTCTGCTATGATTGGATGTGGTAGTCGGAGCGCACAGAATGGTGAAGCCGAAAATACAAATGCTGTTGAGAAAACCGAGGAGGAAATCGCCAATGCAGTTCCCAAGCCTATTGAGCTCGGCCCGAATGATATCCTTGAGTTTGGTGAGCCTCAGCCTATGCCAATTGTCGTAGATTTCTCTGCTTCATGGTGTGGTCCGTGTCGACAGATGCACCCCATCTTCGATAAACTGGCTAAGAAATACCATGGGAAGGTACAGTTTATATATGTGGACATTGACAAGGCTCCGCAACTTGCCAAGCAGTATGGTGTGGAGGCCGTGCCTACATTGCTGTTCGTAAACAAAAAAGGTGAGATTGACCGTAATATCGGTTTTATGTCGGAAGATGCCATGGAGGCGGCTGTTCAAAGCATCATGCCAACAGATACAGCTCCGCGCATCGAGCCTCGTTAAATAAAAAAAGTCCTGACTAAAAGTCAGGACTTTTTTTTGTGGGCGCTGAGGGATTCGAACCCCCGACCCTCTGCTTGTAAGGCAGATGCTCTGAACCAGCTGAGCTAAGCGCCCGTTAGGGAAAATTCGGAAATTCCGAACTTAATCATTGAGAATACTCGATTTTAAGATGACTTCTCATCTGTGGGCGCTGAGGGATTCGAACCCCCGACCCTCTGCTTGTAAGGCAGATGCTCTGAACCAGCTGAGCTAAGCGCCCGTTAGGGAAATCCGGAAATTCCGGAACTTTAATCACTGAGAACACTCGATTTTAAGATGTCTTTTCATCTGTGGGCGCTGAGGGATTCGAACCCCCGACCCTCTGCTTGTAAGGCAGATGCTCTGAACCAGCTGAGCTAAGCGCCCTGTGTTCTCCGTTAAAGCGATGCAAAGTTACGGCTCTTTTATATAACTTTCAAATTTTTGAGCGACTTTTTTTTGAAAAAATTCAAGCCGAGGCTGCTTAATTTGTGTGTGATAGATGTAATGTTTTGAATTATAGAGTTTTACTGGTGGAATGCGTTTTTGCAAAAAAAATGACATATTGCCCATTCGATAATATTGGGAACATGAGTACAACGCCAAATGTTAAACACAATAAAAAATTTCATTCATGGTTAAACCTTTTTTTGTATAAATACTCCAACAAAGCGTACTAATTTTCCAAAAAAAGATTGTCCTCATAAAATATCACTACGCGTTATGCTGAAATTCTTACGTAAGCCGTTGATGGCTTTCGCATTACTTATTTTTACTGTTGCCGGTGCAAAGGCTTATACCGTAAGCGGCACTGTTACCGATTCAATAGGAGAACCGATGATTGAAGCTACAGTAAGGCTTCTGTCAGTAAAAGACAGCTCTTTTGTTAAAGGTGGAACAACAAATATCGACGGACGATTCAGTCTCTCAGGAATAAATCGCGGCAACTATATCGTACAGACTTCATATATAGGATATGATCCTTCCAATACAGATGTCAATGTGGCGTCATCAAATGTACGTCTTAAGCCAATTGTGCTTAAGGAATCTTCGATTATGCTTAAGGAGACTGTTGTGACTGCGGTTAAGACAGAAATTGTAGTGAAAGAGGATACCGTTGAGTACAATGCAGGCTCCTACAAGACTCAGCCTGGTGCCGCTATGGAGGAATTGCTGAAAAAGCTCCCCGGTGTAGAAGTTGATTCTGATGGAAAGATTACCGCACATGGCAAGGAAGTCACAAAAATACTTGTCGATGGCAAGGAATTTTTCTCCGATGACCCAAAAGTAGCCTCAAAAAATCTTCCTGCGACTATGATTGATAAGCTCCAGGTTGTAGACCGCAAGAGCGATCTCGCGCGCCTTACTGGTGTCGACGACGGCGAGGAGGAAACTGTAATAAATCTTACCGTGAAGCCAGGTATGAAAAATGGCTGGTTTGGCGTGGCCAATGCCGGAGCGGGCACCGATAGCCGCTATGCAGGCGATTTTAATGTAAATCGCTTCTGGAACGGAAATCAGATAACATTTTTGGGCAATTTCAACAATATAAACCAGCTTGGATTTACCGACAGCAACGGTAGCCGTTTTCGTCGTTTTGGAGGAGACAACGGCGTGAATACGTCTCAGTCGCTTGGATTCAATTTCAATGTCGGTCGCCAGGACGAGACATTCCGTGCCGGTGGAGATGTATTGTATAGCCACACGGATCAAGATACACGCAAGCGTCAGGAACGACAGTATATATTTCCCGACTCGGCGTCATACCTCAATTCGCAGAGCACATCGCGCGACAAAGGACACAACGTGCGTGGCGACTTCCGTATAGAGTGGAAGCCCGATTCGTTTACCACACTGGAACTGCGCCCGAGATTCTCATTCAATTTCAATCATTCGCTGAGTGCCGACAGTTCTCTTACATCCGCCGGTGATGCAATGCGTTCGCCTGTCAACCGCAGTATAAACACCGGCGATTCAAAAGGAAACTCCTATGAGGCCGGTGCCGAGTTGTGGTTCAACCACATGTCCAAAAGTCATCCCGGGCGTTCGTTCTCACTTATGGCCGAGTATTCAATGTCTAATGTGCGCGAGGACGATTACTCCTATTCATGGAACAAGTTCTTCACCCCGGGCGTAGACCCCGACGATCTGCAGGACCAGTATACCGACAATCACACGTGGAGCAATACCGTAGGATTTCGCGCCACATGGACCGAGCCTATAGGTGATGCGAAGAAGGGACGTTTCATCGACATAAGCTATCGCATGAGCTATCGTTGGAACAATGCCGACAAGATGGTGTATGACCATCCTGTCACATATCCCGGCGATGGATCAGATCCTGTGATTGACTATCTTGAAGAGGTATGGAACCCCGACCTTTCCAACCGTTTCCGCAACACCTTCTTCAACCAGCGCATACAGGTTGGATTCAAAAAGATAAGCAAAGATTTTAATTTCAATGTAGGAATCGGGCTTACACCCTCCATGTCAAAGAGCGACAACCTTATCAACACCGAAAAAAACATTTCGCGATGGGTGTGGAACATAGCTCCGTTCCTCCGTTACCGTCACAAACTGTCAAAGACTCGCAGCATCACACTCGATTATCGTGGCCGTACCTCTGCCCCATCAATGACACAGTTGCAGCCCGTGGCCGACATGTCCAACCCTTTGCGTATTGTCGTCGGTAATCCCAATCTCGACCCATCGTTCTCCCACAATGTTCGTCTCCGCTTCCAGGACTTCAATGCCGACGCACAGCGCTCCATAATGGCTATGGCTGACGCGCAGGTCGTGCAGAACGCCATAGTCAGCAAGACCACATTCAACCAGCAGACCGGCGGTCAGCAGACCACATATGCCAATGTTAATGGTAATTGGAATGCCGGATTCTTTGCGATGATGTCAATGCCTCTGCGCAATCGCCACTGGCAGACAAACATACATATCTTCTCACGCTATACCCAGTCGATAGGGTTCAACAACGGTCAGCGCAACCGTAGCGGGGCATTCAATTTCCGTCCGTCACTCGGGCTTGCGTTCCGTACGGATGTCTGGGATATCGAACTTCGCCCGTTCTATGGACTCCAGACTACCCGCAATTCGCTCAAAAGCGTAAACAGCAACGACATTACCAACTATGGCGCCCGTTTCAACGGGCAATGGTATGCGCCTTTCGGCTTGGTATTGAGCACCGACCTTAGTTTTACTGCCAACCGCGGCTATGCAGCAGGCTACGATTCCGACGAATGGATGTGGAATGCCCAGATTTCCTATCAGTTCTTGCGCGAGCGCAACGCTACCATATCGATAAAGGCCTATGATTTGCTACAGAACAAAAAATCGCTTAACCGCAGCGTAACAGCGAGCTATATCGACGATACAAGTTACAACTCGCTCACACGCTATTTCATGTTGTCATTCTCGTATCGTTTCAATACATTCGGGAAAGGTAAACGCCCCTCCGGATTCAATGAAGCCGTAGGGCCTGGCGGCCATGGCGGACCTCGCAGAGGTCCCGGCGGCGGACGTCCACCGCGTTTCTGATATTGCATATGATTAATGTATTGCTTATGATGTCGCCAGTTTATCACCGGATAGGCGACATCTCTTTTTGCGTATTCGGGTATTTATCGTTAATTTTGCAGGAAATCGATTCTGCAAATCAATAACATATGAATTTAAAATTTTCAAACATCATCATGTCAGCAGCATTGCTTGCCACCACGGCCGCATGTACCGGCACATCATCGGAGGATGGCAAGATGATTGACAAACCCGATTTCAAGAGCGCCGACGGCATCTTCACTATCGAGGCGCTTGAGGCGCTCGGACGTGTGTCGGGCCCTGTAGTGTCGCCCGATAAAACCAAGGTCTTGTTCGGAGTAAGTTATGAAAGTGTTGAGGAAAATGCCTCAAACAATGATCTCTATGTAATGAATGTCGACGGTACCGACACTCAGCGTATTACACGTACGCCCAAATCCGAGAGTAACGCCGTATGGATTGAGAATGGCAAGCGTATCGCTTTCCTCTACCCCGATGGCGATGCCATGCAGGTATGGGTCATGAATGCCGACGGCAGTGGCCGCAAGTGCGTGAGCAAACTCGAAAAAGGGGTGAGCGGATTTGTAATCTCTCCCGACGAGAAACATATATTGATGGTAAGCAACGTGAAATACTCACGTAAAGCCTCCGATGTATATTCCGATCTACCCAAGGCCACAGGTCGAATCATTGACGACCTTATGTACAAGCACTGGGATGAATGGGTGACAGAGATTCCTCATCCTTTCCTCGGGGCTTTTGACGGAAACGAAGTTACCGATGTTACTGACATAATGGCCGACGAGCCTTACGAAGCTCCGATGAAGCCATTCAGTGGTATTGAGTCGTTTGCTTGGTCGCCCGACAGCAAAAAACTCGTATACGTGTCGCGCAAGAAAACCGGTGTGGAGTATGCACTCTCTACCAATTCCGACCTCTATCTCTACGACCTTGCATCAAAGAGTGTGACCAATCTTACCGAGGGGATGGGCGGCTACGACACAGCTCCCGCATTCTCTCCCGACGGCACTCAGCTTGCGTGGCTCAGCATGGAGCACGACGGGTATGAGAGCGATAAAAACCGGATAATGCTGATGGATATGTCTACCGGCGAGAAGCGCGACCTTACAGCCGCATGGGACTATACTGTCGATGCCATTTCCTGGCAGCCTTCCGGCCGCGGACTTTTCTTCCTGGCATATCGCGACGGTGTGCGTCCGGTATTTGCAATCGGTCTTGACGGAACAATCAGTGTCGTAGCCCAGGGTGAATTTGACTACGACGGTCTGGCCCCTGTAAGTGATGCCGCACTTGTGACCATGCGCCATTCCATGCTCCGTCCCAACGAACTATATTATGCGGCTTCCGGCGAAGAACCCCGGGCTATCTCCTCCGTCAACGATGACATCTATGCTCAGCTGACTATGCCTACCGTAGAGCGCCGCATGGTACCCACCACAGACGGAAAGGAGATGCTTACCTGGATTGTAAAACCTCAGAATTTTGATCCCACACAGAAATATCCCGGACTTCTGTACTGCCAGGGTGGGCCCCAGCAGGCCGTGAGCCAGTTCTGGAGTTATCGCTGGAATCTTGCTCTTATGGCCGCTCACGGCTATGTGGTGATTGCGCCCAACCGCCGCGGCCTCCCGGGATTCGGCACAGAATGGAACGCGCAGATTTCCGGAGACTATCCCGGACAGAACATGCGCGACTACCTCTCGGCTGTCGACCATGTAAAGACTGAGCCATGGATTGACGCAGCTCATATCGGTGCCACCGGAGCAAGCTACGGAGGTTTCTCGGTTTACTGGCTTGCCGGCAACCACGACCACCGTTTCGCATGCCTTATCGCACATGCCGGCATCTTCAATATGGAGGCACAGTATCTTGAGACTGAAGAGATGTGGTTTGCCAACTGGGACATGGGTGGCGGCGCATGGAATGCTCCTGCCGACACCAAAGACTTCCCGGACTACGGAGCATATTGGAACAAGAGCAACCCCACCGCACAGCGCACATTTGAGATGTCGCCCCACCGTTTCGTCGACAAATGGGATACTCCCATACTCATTACCCACGGTGAGTACGACTATCGCATACTGTCGTCGCAGGGCGAGATGGCATTCAATGCCGCCAAGCTCCGCGGAATACCTGCCGAGATGCTTATCTTCCCCGACGAAAACCACTGGATTCTCAAGCCCCAGAACGCTATCCTCTGGCAGCGTGTATTCTTCCGTTGGCTCGACCGCTGGCTAAAGGGCAAGCCCTACACCGCCGATACCGACAATACTGCCGAATAACCCTCCATTATATGTTATACAAGGCCGCATCCTGCATTGGAATGCGGCTTTGCTTTTTGATACAAATTACCATTGATTTACGTCAATGTGCCGGCTGTTTTAGGGAGATAAAGATTTCATAATTGTTTGTGAAAAAATCGTAATTTTGCACCCTTGATTGCAGATTGCGTTTTTTATCCCTTGCTTGACGATTTATGTCTCTTAATGTATAAATAAACAACGATATATCGACCTATGAAAATAGATTTAAAAGGACATGTCTCAATGTTTGGAGCCAATGCAATTTGGGGTGTAATGTCTCCAATAGCTAAATTTGTAATGATCAGTGGCACAATAACCCCGTTGGTAGTAACCAATTTGCGTATTGCAGGAGCCATGATTCTGTTCTGGCTTGTA
>Ga0137302_10719_pt1 | contig 10182 bp, 9 predicted proteins | sample Ramsor2O_GlcNAcB_FD_97184 | JGI IMG/M metagenome (GOLD analysis project Ga0137302, IMG submission 97184) | Mouse cecal microbial communities from Vienna, Austria - N-Acetylglucosamine amended with D2O_GlcNAcB | ecosystem: Host-associated > Mammals > Digestive system > Large intestine > Cecum... | reverse complement strand
AATTATTGTGAAAGGCGGTCCGTTTATCCATGAATTTTCATTATCTGTTAATGTCAGGCCATGCCATTTATTTAAAGCAGCTTATGGCCCAGCTAAACCATACCGGCCTGACACCCGGCCAGCCCAAGGTCCTGGACTATCTCATGGCCCATGATGGAGCAAACCAGAGGGAGATTGCAGACGCCTGTCACATAGAGGCCGCCACCCTCACATCCGTACTCAACGGAATGGAGGCAAAATCCCTTATTGAACGGAGACGGACGGATGGTGACCGGCGTTCTTTTTATATTTATCTGACTGGCAGCGGGAAAGAGATGGGGCAGAAAGTAACAGAAGCATTTTCCAGACTGGAAGAGGATACATTCCGGGATATCCCGCCTGAAAAGGTACAGGAATTTATGGAACTGTTCCGGGAACTATATTTAAGAATGCAGCGGAATTTTGATACAGGAGAACCCGCGAAGTAAACATTGGAACAAATATCAGCAAAGGAGACAACTGTCATATGCCATATGGAATCATAACCAACTGCATTGCCGTATTCCTGGGAGGTGTGCTGGGGGCATTTTTAAAAAACCATTTTCCTCAGAAATTAAAGGAAGCTCTACCCAATATCTTTGGCCTGTCAGCCATTACCATGGGAATCAGCCTTATTATCATGTTAAAAAGTCTGTCTGCCGTGGTGCTGGCCCTTATTGTGGGAACTGTCATAGGAGAACTTCTGAACCTGGAGGATAACCTGCTAAAGGGGCTTCACCGGCTGGAGGAACAGCTTCCCCTGACACTGGATGACGAACAGATGGATGTGTTAATCAGTATGATAATCCTGTTCTGTTTCAGCGGAACCGGGGTATTTGGCGCCATAAACTCAGCCATGACCGGGGACCATTCCATCCTCTATGCCAAGGCCGTCATGGACTTTTTTACAGCCATTATCTTCGGGACCACAGCCGGCTATCTGGTGGGCTTTATTGCCGTGCCTCAGTTTGCCGTGGGTATCCTGCTGTTTGGAGGTGCTTCTTACATACTCCCCCTGGTCACCGACACCATGCTGGCTAATTTTAAGGCCTGCGGGGGAATCATCACCCTGGCAGTGGGTTTGAAAATTGCAGGTATCAAGCGGACCAAGGTCTTAAATATTCTTCCGGCCATTGCCATCATTTTCCCTCTGTCCTGCCTGCTTTAGAAAATATGGTAAAAATCAGCAGATGAGATGTTGTCATAACAACATACATTTCCCGTTATCCATAGTATACTTCCAGCATAACAACAATTTACTGTTTTGCAACAAGGAGGATAAAGGAATGATTAGAAGAATTATTAAGATAAATGAAGACCTGTGCAACGGATGCGGCGCATGTGCCGCCGCCTGCCACGAAGGAGCCATCGGAATGGTGGATGGAAAAGCCAGGCTTTTAAAGGATGATTACTGTGACGGCCTCGGAGACTGTCTGCCCACCTGCCCTACCGGGGCCATTACCTTTGAGGAACGGGAGGCCGCTGCCTATGACGAGGCAGCTGTAAAAGCCCGCATGGCCCAGGGCCGGAATGCATCCGGCGCAACCCCCTGCCCTTCCGCCGGTGTCTCCTCCAATGCCTCCCCTTCCGCCGTTTCCCCATTTGCAGCACCTCATCACAGCGGATGTCCGGGAAGCCGGTCCCGGAGCATTGCCAGGGAAGCAAGGGAAAACACTGTCTCCACAGGAACCCTTTTCCCGGAAAAAACCGTTTCCATGGAGAGCCGGCTGTCCCAGTGGCCTGTGCAGATTAAACTGGCTCCTGTCCAGGCCCCCTATTTTAAGGATGCCCGTCTTTTGATAGCCGCTGACTGTACTGCCTTTGCTTATGGCAATTTCCACAATGATTTTATAGCCGGACGCATCACCCTGATAGGATGCCCGAAGCTGGATATGGTGGATTACTCTGAAAAGCTGACGGAAATCATCCGTCTCAATGATATCAGGGATGTCACCATTGTCCGCATGGAGGTTCCATGCTGCGGCGGTATTGAAAATGCAGCGAAACGCGCACTCCAGGCCAGCGGGAAGTTCATACCGTGGCAGGTTGTGACGGTGAGGACGGATGGCACTTTAATACGGTAGAACTGAGGCTGGCCGTGAAGCAGAGACGTATCCGGCTTATGAAATCATTTACCTCTGCGTCTTCTGAAACTTCTCCAGCATCGCCCTCGGCGTAGCCGTCCTCCTCTCATACCTGGGACACTCCACCCCGTCAAAACCAGCCAGATACTTGGCAATCTTCTTAAGTTCCTCCAAATCATAGCGGCTCATCAGGGTAATTGTCTCCATAAGAGGCGAACCGCCACCATGTACACCGGCCACACACTGGGCTCCCTCGAAGGCGTCGCAGAGTTTATCCTCCATCATACGCATTACCCGGTGTGTTTCCTCAGCTGTATAATCCGGATTGCGCATGATATATTTATTGCACAGCCCGGCTGTTTCCGGCGCAAAGAAGCTCTCCTCCGTTGGAAGGGACGCGCAGACGCCTCCCGTCAGGTCTGCCAGAATCTCATATTCATGGTAAATATTACGGCCGGCCAGACGCCGTCCCGCATTGGTCAGAATCTCATCCGGCACCCAGGAACCATTGGGGAACCTGACCGCCCGGTAGGCAGATGCCTGGCCTGCTGCAAATACCAGCTCTGCTGTCCCTATGATGTCGCAGATTTTCTCCCTCACATGCTCCGCCCTGGCAATGTCGTTCACATCCGCCACCAGGGCTGCCTGGGAGGCTATAATTTCGGATACAGCCGCCTTGCATCCGGTGTAGGAGTGTCTGTGGAAATGGGCAAACATAAGGGCCAGGTATCCTGCATACTGGACCACGTCCGGATTGTCATAACCGTTTAAGAACAGTCTGTCCTCCGGCACAAACACATCGTCAAATATGGTCAGGGATTCCACATCCCCTATCTTTGAAAATGGAGCCTCCAGATGTTTTCTCTTATGGTGGAGTCCCGGAAGGGCCATTAGCTTCACCCCGTCCCAGTCAGCCGGAAGGGCAAACGACACCGCATATCCCTCGTCTCCCTTTCCCATGAATTTGGTTGGGTTCACGATGATTTCATCCACATACGGCGCATTGGAGTTGCAGATTTTTGCTCCGCGGACAATCACGCCCTTACACGGCTTCCCATCCACTCCAATACCGTCCGCATCTGTCTTTATGATATGTACGAACATATCCGGGTCCGGCTGCTGGTGGGCGCGTTTGTATTTGGAATTCCTGCTTCCCTTTACATCGGTCTGGGCGCAGTTGCACACCAGGTTATTTTCCTGGCAGTACTGCAGGTATTTGTTGAATCTCTCATGGTAATTTGTTCCGGTTGCCTGGTCGCAGTCATAAGACACAACTGCAATGGCATTTAAGGCATCCGTACCCATGCATCTCTACATGCAGCCGCCTACCCGGTGGCAAATCAGACGTGTCATCAGCTGTTTCTTCAGCAAATCGTCCTGCGACTGGTGGATGTGGGTGCAGCGGTTTATGATTTCCCCTGCAAGATGTGATTTTACCGTGCAAACATCTGCAAATTCAGGGTCATTTGCCATGTCGTAACACACCTTCATAACATAACATCCGCCCTCTATCCAGTCTCCGTTCCTGTCCACACATTTGCCATCCAGGTATACATTTGGTTTCATTTTTGATAAGCGTTCACGATACGCTTCGTATGTTCCTATTCCCATCTTTTACCTCTATGCGGTCTGTTGTCCTGCCGGTGCCCTTACCTGGACGGCTCTCCCGCCTTCTCCATGGCGTCCTCTTCCTTAAACTGATTCATCATCTTATACATGGCCACGATTCGGCGGTTCCTCTTTTTCACATAAGCATCCACGTCAGCCGGATATTTCCCCAGCATTCCTTCCCCTGCCCTGACGCCGGTCTTTCCCTCTGCAATCAGCTTATCGCCGTAGGGTATGGAGTCTGTCCTGCTGCACAGTGTGGGCATGACCCAGCAGCCACGGTAATGGGTATTTCAAGTCCCACGAAATCCCACAGCTCCAGGGGACCTTCAAAGCTCCACCTCAGGCCGTCGGTATACTTAAGGGCATTTTCCGCATCCTGGGGACTGACCCATCCCTGCTCCACCATATAGTACAGCTCGCGGCATATAACCGTGGCCATTCTGTTTACAATGAAGCCTGGTATGAACTTGCCCAGCACTGCCGGTTTCTTGCCGCAGTCTTCCAGAAGCTTTCTCACCTTCTCAGCCGTTTCATCCGAAGTCTCAGGTCCCTTCACCACCTCAATCAGTTTCATCAGATGAGGCGGGTTGAACCAGTGGGTGATAATCAGGCGTTCCGGGTTCTTAAGGATATCCTTTGTCACTGCAAACACATCCATTCCTGATGTATTGCTAGCAAAAGTACAGTCCGGACGGCGGTTATCCGACAGAATCCTGTAAAGTTCATGCTTGGCGTCTTTATTTTCAAATATTACTTCCACCACAAGGTCGAAAAGCTCTGCTGTCTCCGGAATCCTGCTGTTTAGAATGGTGGTCAGGTTAGCGTGCACCGCACCGCGGTAAGAGCCGTCAGCCAGGTTCTCCTCCTCCATGCTGTCAATATTTGTTTCAATCCGCTTTAAGTCTGTCTCAAGAAACTCTTCCTTTAAATCAGCCATCATTGTCTTATATCCGTTTGCCGCAAATACCTGCGATATGGCAGAACCCATTACGCCTGCGCCCACTACTAAAATATTCCTTATTTCCTCAGCCATTTGATTTCCCTCCAATCCATCAATAAGCTGTTCCCTTTGCTCCCATTACTTCTGTGTTGTTTTAAAACGCTCCAGCATGGCCCTTGGCGTTGCACTGGCTCTCTCATAGCGCGGGCACGCCACACCGTCAAATCCTGTGGGGGGCCGTAACAGAACACACGGACAAATATGTGACCCCTTGCATTATCTGTGCCATCCCCATCATTACCATGGGCCTGCTGTCCTTATCCCCCGGAGCCACTGCGGCCATTGCCTGCATGGCCTTTACCGCCCTTTGTTACGGCGGATTCGGCGGCACCATCACCCCCATTACCTCGGACCTGTTCGGCCCCAAATATATAACGGAAAACTATGGGGTCATGTACCTGATGTTCGGTATCGCCGGATTGATTGGCCCCCGTGTGGCTGTTAAACTGAACGTTGGCGGCGACTACTCCAGGTCCTTCCTCATTGGCTTTGTCATGTCCGTTGTATCCCTTGCAGCTGCTTTTGTAGTGAAGAAAAAGGCGGCTGTATCGCTGAAACAGGCCTGACATAAAAAATCCCCTTCCCATTCTGTTCTATCTTTATGGGCAGGGGATTTTTTGATTATTTAATGACTTATTTATCTCTCTTTTGTCTCAATCATCTTCTTAATATCTCCGATGAAATCATCCAGTCCTGCAGCGCCCAGGTCACCCTTATCACGGCTTCTCACCGTAATTGCGCCCTCTGCCGCTTCCTTTTCACCCAGGACCAGCATATAGGGAACCTTTTCCAGCTGAGCCTGACGAATCTTGTAGCCTACCTTCTCGTCCTTGTGGTCCAGCTCTGTGCGGATGCCGGCTGCCTTTAACTTCTCATATACCCCGGTTGCATAATCCATGGACTTCTCAGAAACAGGGATTACCTTAACCTGTACAGGAGCCAGCCATACCGGGAACTTTCCTGCAAAATGCTCAATCAGAATACCGATGAAACGCTCAATGGAGCCGAAGCATACACGGTGAATCATGATAGGACGCTTCTTGGAGCCGTCCTCAGCCGTATATTCCAGGTCAAACCTCTGGGGCATCTGGAAATCCAGCTGGATGGTGCCGCACTGCCATGTTCTGCCCAGGGAATCCCTCAGGTGGAAATCAATCTTAGGTCCGTAGAACGCGCCGTCGCCTTCATTGACAATATAATCAAGGCCCATGTCCTCCAGCGCCTTCTTAAGGCCGTTTGTAGCCATCTCCCAATCCTCGTCAGAACCCATGGAATCCTCCGGCCTGGTGGATAGCTCCACAAAATACTCAAAGCCAAACTGTGTATACACTTCATTAATCAGCTTTGTTACGCCCTTAATCTGGTCCTCAATCTGGTCATCCCTCATGAAGATATGAGCATCATCCTGGGTAAAGCAGCGCACGCGCATCAGACCGTGAAGCTGGCCGCTCTTCTCATGACGGTGAACCAGCCCCAGCTCGCCCACCTTTAAAGGCAGGTCGCGGTAAGAGTGGGGCTGATTCTTATAAACCAGCATTCCTCCCGGACAGTTCATTGGCTTGACAGCATAGTCCTCCTCGTCAATGACAGTGGTATACATATTATCCTTATAATGGTCCCAATGGCCTGAATTCTCCCACAGCTTACGGCTCAGGATAATGGGAGTGGAAACCTCCTGGTACCCGTCCCTGCAGTGAATCTCACGCCAGTAATCAATCAGGGTATTCTTTAATGTCATTCCCTTTGGAAGGAAGAATGGGAACCCAGGCCCTTCCTCCGCAAACATGAACAGGCCCAGCTCCTTGCCCAGCTTCCTGTGGTCGCGCTTCTTTGCCTCCTCCATCATGGTAAGGTAGCTCTCCAGGTCCGTCTTGTTGGCAAACGCGGTTCCGTATATCCTGGTCAGCATCTTATTCTTCTCGCTGCCTCTCCAGTAAGCGCCTGCTATGCTTGTAAGCTTAAATGCCTTTACGCCCTTTGTATACATGATATGGGGTCCTGCGCACAGGTCCACAAACTCGCCCTGCTGGTAAAAGCTGATTGTCTCCTCCTCCGGCAGGTCCTCAATAAGCTCTACCTTATAAGGCTCTCCCTTTTCCTCCATGAACTTAATGGCCTCAGCCCTTGGCAGTACAAAGGGCTTAACCGGCAGATTTTCCTTTACAATCCTGGTCATCTCCGCCTCTAACTTTTCAAGGTCCTCAGGAGTGAAACCTCCTTCCCTGTCAAAATCATAGTAAAAACCGTCATCAATGGCCGGTCCAATGGCCAGCTTTGTGTCTGGATACAATCTCTTCACTGCCTGTGCCAGTACATGGGATGCTGTGTGGCGTATGGCCCTCAACTCATCCTCTGCTTCCTGTACACTTCCGTCCGGTAAAATAATTTTCATACAAATCTCCTTTCTTTTCAAGGGCTTTTTCCGGCCCCATGTCTTTGGTATTAGCATGCTGTGATGATTCCGGCTGCTGTAATGATTCCGGCCGATGATTACGGCCGCTGTAGTGATTTCGGCTGTTCAGCGGAATCCGCTTCCTACTGAATATGTCCGCCGCCGGAATCCTGTAAAAAACGGGAAAATAAAAACCCCTGGACATATTCATATGTCCAAGGGTGCATTCACACGGTTCCACCTTGATTTTCACTCATTTATCCCTTAACGCGGGGTACGGCGCCATTTCCCATCCTTCTTTGTGTAGTAACACCTGCCCGGACATCCCTGACGCGGCTCAGGACCGGTCTTCGTCAATCTTTGGTATGCGGCCTTTCCACCAACCGGCCTGCTCTCTGGATACTTCCCACTGACTACTGTTTCCCTCAATGCCTTTGCTTCTTATTGCTAATCTTGATTATATCACCTGACTCTGATTTGTCAAGACCGGCTTACACTGCTTTTTATTCCCATATAAGATCGTTCCGTTCATCTTTATCCACAATTTCACCCTCATTCCCCTCCCATTTGTGGATAACATTTACTTTCCCCCACATTTCTGTTAAAATATATCCAGCACAAAAGAAAAGAAGGTGAATCCATGAAAATTGTCATCATAGACGGACAGGGCGGAAAAATGGGAAAGTCAGTCATTGAGCAGCTGAAAAAGCGCTTCCCAAGTCTGGAGACATATGCCATCGGAACAAACAGCATTGCCACCTCCGCCATGCTGAAGGCAGGCGCCACCTATGGCGCTACGGGTGAAAACCCGGCCATAGTCAATGCCCAGGATGCAGATATCATCATCGGCCCTATCGGCATTGTCATGGCGAATTCCCTTTTAGGGGAAATTACGCCTGCCATGGCCACGGCCATCGGCATCAGTAAAGCATATAAGATACTGATTCCGGTGAACCGGTGCAATCACTACATCGTAGGCTGCCAGAACAGCACCTTATCTGACTATATCAATATGGTATGTGATGAAGTAGGAAAGGAAGCAGGTATCAATGAGAACCATTGAATTTAAGATGGAACGCCAGGGCCTTGTGAACAAAGGCGATAAAGTAAAAATAATTGAGCGGGAAGGAACCAGCAGCTACAGTTATATCATCGACCCTGCTGTAGCTATGTCCGGCTGCTTCGCCGCCCGTTACCGTATCAAGTCTGAATACGGAATCGTAAAAGACATCCGCGAAAATTCACGGGGTTTTTATGTGATAGTAGATTTTGATGAGGACGAACCCCGTTAACAGGTAACACTTCTCTTAATCCAATTTTAACCCAGGGGCACTATCTTCACCTCTGCGGACGGTTCCGTTACCGGCGGAATGGTAGGAGCCGGATCCTGCAGCGTGGGAGCAGCTGTTTCCGTATGAGGCCCTTCCGTACTGATTACAGGGTCATTACCCACAGAAGGCTCCACCGGTGAAACAGTTTCCGCAGAGGAAGGGGGCATGGTCTCAATTGGCTGAATAATGTCCCCTGACTCCTGGGCCTCGCTGCTCTCCTGTGTTTTTGCAGAAGGAACCATATCAATCAGGCTCCTGTCACCGGCATCCAGTTCAATGGCTTTGCTCCACAGAATACTGGTTATTCCGCTGTTTCTGTCCCACTCACAATCATGCCACAGGCAAATGACCTTACCATCTTTAGCCATAATGATTTCCAGCATATCATTTCCGTCCACATGCTTTCCGGTCCGCGCGGCTGTATCATTTATCTGATAAATATTCCCGTCTCTTGATATTATAGCAGCTGTCCCATAGGCCTGTTTCCAGATAGCCGGATTGTATTCCCCAAATATCTGTCCCTCATCCTCGTAGTAGTACATATTCTGCATCACACCGGGGAAACGCTCCGACACTGCCTGTTTATTCTGTCCATTCAAATCCGTCCTGAATATCTGGCTGTACCATTCTCCTCCCGTACCTTTATCCACATAACTGCTGTAATAAATCTGATTATCCACAATGCAATAGCTCTGTACACCATAGTTTTCCCTGATAATGGCAGTATCGTTCCCTTCGCTCTTTGCACTGACAGAAGATTTTGTTCCGCTGCCGCTCAGATAATACGTCTTTCCTCCTATAGTTACCTGGCCATGTTTTACATATTTTATCTTTCCGCCTTCCTCAATCCGGTAAACACGGTCCCCAATGCTGACACTGCTGCCGCTTTCAGCCACTGCAGGATTGCCCATGTCATCTACCAGATAACAATTTCCATCCTTTATGACCACCGAATATCTGGCTTCCCCAGTGGCCACCTCGGTGCCTGAGGTGGTGCTGTAAATCTTCCCGGCCCGGGAGTAATAGATTGTATCCCCCATCACCATATACCCGTCCACGTTCTCCGCAATCAGCTCTTTGGTATCGCTTCCCGGCCTCATCCTAAACAGCTTATCGCAAAGCCCCCTCTCAGCCTCGGAAAGGCCCTGTTTCTGGCTTTCCTTTACCTTAGGCAGGAAATATACGTAATCGCCGTAAGCACGCATAGAATTCCTTGTGGTCTTTTCCGAGGCCGTCTCCCCTCCCAGTACCATCACCTTGTTCTCTACGGTCTTGCGGTACAGGATGGTCTTAAACAGTCCTGCGTCTTCCGCCCTCAGATAACACCAGAACGCATTGGTCCTCACCAGGCTGTCCAGGTTTTCTCCTGTACTCTCAGGTTTGTAGTCCAAATCAATTTGGATATCCTTCAGATAGCCCTTTGTATCGTGGCAGGTATAGGTCTGGCCCTCCTGTTTTAATACCCCGGTGGCCATGATACCGTCGCTGTCAAAGTAATACAGAAACCCCTCTATATCCTTCCACTGGTCCGTCACGTACTCTTCTTCATCCAAATAATACATCCATCCATTATCAGTCTCATTCCATCCTGGCTTTGGTTCCTCCCTGGTATCTATGGTAATGGAAGGCATCTCCTTCTGCTCAGTACTGAAATCCAGATTTTTATAATCTGACCGTATTTTCCCAACCACTGACATAACAACATACACGGCTGCCGTCATAATAACAGCTGCCATGATAATCAAA
>Ga0137302_10718_pt1 | contig 10228 bp, 9 predicted proteins | sample Ramsor2O_GlcNAcB_FD_97184 | JGI IMG/M metagenome (GOLD analysis project Ga0137302, IMG submission 97184) | Mouse cecal microbial communities from Vienna, Austria - N-Acetylglucosamine amended with D2O_GlcNAcB | ecosystem: Host-associated > Mammals > Digestive system > Large intestine > Cecum... | reverse complement strand
CTGGAGGAAATCGGGGACGATATGAAGCTGACCAGTCTCCAGAGTCTTTCTGATTTTATGAACTGCGCCGGCAGAACGCTGCCTGACAACATACGAATCTGGGCCCGCCGGAATCTGGCGGTAGCCCGATCCCATGAAGTGACTCCGGAGGAGAGGCGCCATGCGCAGCGCGCCCTTTCCATTATGATGAACATACAGTGGAAGAACCACTATTTTGAGTCCATTGATCCAAGGGAGGCCCGGCGGATTCTGGATGAGGAGCTGTACGGTATGGAACGGGTCAAGCAGAGAATCATAGAGACCATCATACAGATTAACCGTACCCATACCCTTCCCGCATACGGCATGCTTCTGGTGGGTCCGGCAGGCACCGGAAAGTCACAGATTGCCTATGCGGTAGCCAGGATTTTAAAGCTTCCGTGGACGACCCTGGATATGAGCTCCATTAATGACCCGGAACAGCTCACCGGCAGTTCCCGTATCTATTCAAATGCCAAACCGGGCATCATTATGGAAGCCTTCTCCATGGCGGGAGAATCCAACCTTGTCTTTATTATCAACGAACTGGATAAGGCGTCAGGGGAAAAGGGCACCGGAAATCCCGCCGATGTGCTGCTGACCCTCTTAGACAATCTGGGATTTACGGACAATTACATAGAATGTATGATTCCCACCGGCGGCGTCTATCCCATTGCCACGGCAAACGATAAGAGCCAAATCAGTGCGCCCCTTATGTCGCGTTTTGCAGTGATTGATATTCCGGATTATACACCGGAGGAGAAGAAAATCATATTTTCCAGGTACGCCATGCCAAAGGTTTTAAGACGCATGGGACTGCACGAAAATGAATGTGTGGTGATTGCCTTTTTAAATTCATTCGAGGCGCCAGCGTGAAGGGCTTCTACGAGAAATACAGTCGAGATTTCAGGATAGTCCTTGTTGAAAATTTTATTATATCGTTCAACCAGTACCTTTTTATCAATACTTTCGCTATGGTCCAGCCCATATGTATCAATAAAACTTATACTTCTAATATTCAGACCAGATAAACATTCTTTGTACTTTTCATTTAATCCGCAATTCACTCTAACCTTAGATACAATGCCTGTTAAGGAATTCATAGTACCTTCATCCACTTTTAGCAGCCATGAAAATATCTCCTTTGTCTCATCATTAACAGAGAATTTAAAATATGATATGCCATTCTCCATAACAAATATAGGATTCTCTCCATATTCATCATCAACCGCTTTAAAAATCAGGTCATAAATATTTTTATAAAATTTAGTTAAACAATCTGTTGTCCGAATTCCTTTCTCCTCTTTTATATTTTGTTCTTCATCACTACTTTTATCTGATTGCTGTGATATTTCCAGCTTAAATTGTTCGAACTGTATTTCTGCTTTTTCAACTATCCCATCATCTAAAAATACAAATTCCCTTATATTGAAAAAATCATCCGAGTACAGCATAATGTTCTTGATACGCTTCTCATAAATTTCATCTTCAAACTGGCTTTTTATCCAGTCAATTCCCCATGCGTTATAATCATTAATCTCACTGAATTTATCATTAACCTGCGCGACTCTATTATCCGAAAACGCAGTTTGCGTCGAAATTTCTGCTACGACAGAAGGGAAATCATCATCATACTTTCTTAAAAATCTATACTCTGCATAGGCGCGTGTTGTCTGACCTCTTCCAACGGAGTTTATATATTCAGGTGTAGAACTAAAGGATTTTATAAATGCGGACTTCCCGGCTGATGATTTTCCAATAACCGCTATCTTAAAATTAGGCATTTATTTTCCTCCCCAGTTTAGAATCGATTTCGTTTAATACCATTAACATCGTACTGTTAACGTCGACGGATTTATATTTTTTACAGTATTCCTCAACGCAATTTACTATTTCCTTATACGAATACGCATTTTCTATGGCATTCTGTACTATCTGTTCATATACTGTTTTGATATCTTCTTTAAAATAAAACTCGCTTACTAAGGATGAATATTCCCAGGAAATCTGTTTCTTACTGTTATCTTTGAAAATCGTTTCAAGCATCTCTCTTCTTACATTCTTAAATATCTGTTCTATCTGCCCTCTGCTTTTTCGTATATGGCGGCATAATAATCTTGTATAAACCCCATATCCTCCGCTTTCATTCGCTGCTTCTCCGGAAGATGTCGAATATGCAATAAATGTACCGCCTGTATTGTTAAAATCTGCCACAATTGGATTAACAGGGCCACCTCCCCTCTCACTGTCCGAATAAATATTTCTGCAGCAGTCCAAAATAACAATACAGACAAAGTTTCTGTCTTTGGATATCTCGTTTACTAGATTGGAAATGTTGATATTTGTACCTGTTATCTCACTTGGATCTGCATCAATGGGACATAAATAATTATTGCCCTCATATTCAAATCCATGTCCAGCATAATAAAACAGCCCCACACTATATTCCATACATTTGGACTTAAAGTCATTTACCCTACTCAGGAATTCTTCATAATTTAAGTCTTTAAACACATGTGCATTAAATCCGCATTCCTCCAGTGTCCCCTCTATAAGGTCCGCATCATTAGCGGCTCCATGCAACGTTTTGAGCCCCTTATAATTATCATTTCCAAAAACATATGCTAATCGGTCTGTATCTCCACCCATACTATTTATCTCCTGTTATTGCCTGACAGTCACGTAAAAACAATTCAAACGTTCTATATTTCCTTCTCTTCTTCTTTCAAAATATCCAGCGCACAAATTACCCCTTCTGCGTCTCCCGATATCTGAATTTTACGATAGCTTGTATCTTTTTTCTTTTTTATAATCATTCTCACATTCACTTTTTTCTTATCAGAAAAATATTTCTTAACAAAGTACTTCATCAAATCATAACAGGCGGACGCTGACAGACTGATTATAAAGGGTAGCAAAATATCAAAATCCCTTGATGCCAAGTATTCAAAATTATCTTTATCATATACCATGGTACAAGGAATGTCCTCGCTTTTGGCGAACCTGTTTAAATCAAACGCAAATTCATTTATAATATCTTTTCCATCAGTAAACTCTGGTAATATATATATCATCCCGTCATTCTCGTTCAATGACGCTTTGCCCGATAACTCTCTAAAATCAGCTTCTGAAACCAGATGATCTTTTATCGTATAGTTTTTAACCATATTCCCAATTCCTCCAACCAGGCATGAATAAGTCAACTTTATCATTCGACCCAGTTACCTCATATAATCTATATTGTACCATATCTGCATACTTCTTTCCATCCCGAGATTGATTGCATTTTCCAAACTTTGGATTCCTGTTGATTTTACATCAATCCACAAAATATAATATCACATATCAAAACCTGCACCATCCTTTGATTCCTCAAAAATCCATAGCGCATAACCGCATAAAGTCGGTTGATTATTTCACCCAGCCAGCTTTCATCATTTCCGACCTGTCGTGCTTTTGTCTCCAAGCTGGAGTTGAACTCCAGTCACTATTACTCGCAGATTATTCCTCTCACAAACTTTTTTGCACCTTAGCCTTATCTCAATCACGTCTCATCTTCCCGCTTCTTTCTTCTGTCAATGCAAAGAAAAGTCCTGTCAGCATAGCGCTCGCAAGGCTTGTTAACTTCAGACGGCTCAAATGGTCTCCTGTCTTAGGAAGTCCTGCAAGAGTCCCTTCATCGTCCAGTACCGTCATCTTGGGTGCTTCCAGCAGCTGCGCCATTGGTAATTACAGGTCAAATGTCTTTTTTAATAGCTCTGTGCAATACTGCCTTTCTCATTTCCTCTTTTCCGGTCTTTATCCGTGTGTTAAAGCATATCATGATTCCTGCTGCCGCGCAATGAAGAGGGACTCCGCAAAATAATATATGTTCCAAAAAACAGGAGCCAAAATAAGTTTCCTTATACCTGCTCCCATATCATCCAATCAGATGTCCCGGCACACGGACATCGTCATTTCACAGACTCATATTACATTAAAATGTCAAAGGGTGGTTTCCCTCCACTTGACTATATTCTTAAATACCACTTCCCCATCTGTTTTCTTACCGTCCAGGATGTCAGCCAGCTCTTCCATGGCTCTGACCCCTTCCTGATAAGCGGGCGTGATGATGGCAGATATGGCCGGGGTAGTCATCCGGGTCCATCCCTCTGCGTCAAATCCGATCAGGCCCAGTGTGTCCGGAAACAGCCTCATATAGTCCGGGTACCTGCGGATCGCCTGGTACACCACCTGCAAAAGTCCCGGACTGGCAACATAAATCAGCGTCTTTTTATCCAGGCTTATCTGGTCCTTCAGCATTTCGTAGACCTGGTCGGACTTTACGCCCTCCTGCAGGTACTGGGTGGCACCCTCCTTCCGGGCGTCCTGTATGGCATCCTTATATCCCTGGGTATTCTCAAAACCTGCGCTGATGTTGGAATCACCGTCTGAAATCATGAGAAAGTTCTCATATCCCTTCCTGATGCATTCCGAAATCACCTGGTACACGCAGTCATAATTGTTGCTTTTCACATACCGTCCCTTGAAATCATAGGGCTTGGCATCCAGATATACGATGGGCTTTTTCTTTTTTTCCAGGTCTGAGGCCAGCATGCCGAAACGGTAGGTGGACTGGACTATAAAACCGTCAACTCCCAGCCTGAGCATGCGTTCCACGTAATCCTTCTCGTGCTGGAAGGCCAGACCGCTGTTTCCCACCACAATCTGGTATTCCAGGGCGCTGGCAGCCTCCTCAATTCCTTTGAGGGCCCTGGCGCAGTATCCCTTCGACGTGTCCGCCAGTATGACCCCCACCACGCCGCTGCTCTTGGCCTTCATGGCTCTGGCCGCAGCACTTGGCTCATATCCGGTCTCATCAATGATATGCTGTATTCTCTGTTTGGTCTCCTCAGACATCTTATTAATCTTGCCGTTGAGATAGAAGGACACCGTTGTCTTTGAAACACCCGCCCGTTCAGCAATCTCATTAATTGTCAACTTCTTCATTCTGACCTCCACCCGCCTCATCCTGCATCGCTCTTATAAATATACCATTAAATCCTCAATCGGTAAAGTGTCGTGTTCCCATTTATGGTGTGAATGGCCGCTGCCTTGGCATAAACCGGCACCCCTCTGCAATCGTGAATTTTACCACCCTGCCACGTTTCCTGATTCCACATCAGGAAATCCCAGTATTCATCCGGCGAGAGGCAAAAGCTCATGGCCGTCACCTGTTCCTCCGTCTCCGGCCGGCTGCTTCCGTACTGGAAAACCTGGGTTTTTTCAGCCTCTGTCCCTTCTCCAAACAGACAGGTCCAGTCTGTGATGCGGTCTGTAAATCCGGTTTTCCTGACCAGACAGGTGCTTTTCTCTTTCTGGTTATACTGTTTGGATATGACGCAGGGCACTGCCTCAAAGGGGCGGGAGCCCAGCACCGTCATTGCATCATCCCCGCCGGAACACAGTCTCCAGCATTCCCCGGCCCCGTCCGTTCCTGTCCCCATGGGGGTTCCCTGTACGGCACTGTCCAGATGATAATACTCTTTCACCTCATGACCGCCATCGCAACGTATATCATTGACAATCATCCAGATTCCCTGGTTCACCGCCATCACCTTGCGGATGACCAGATAATGCTCGCCGGACATGAGACATCCGTGATAAGCCATTTCCCCGTAATGGACCGGGCCCTGTTCCCTGTAATAATTTTTAAAGCTCTGTCCAAAGCTGTCATACCCCCATGACCCCCTGGGCCTTCCATGAGACTCTCCGTCTATGACACATACATTGTGGGCCTGGGCGCTTTTGAGAAACGGGCGCAGCGGTTCCTTCTCCACATAGGAATACCTGCCGCTGTCCACCAGTATGGGACAGCCTCTGTAATGCAGAGATATATGAGTCAAATCCGCATGTCCGTGCCCGCTTCCAAGGGGACCGCATTTCATATAGGTGAAATGGCTGTCCTCCTCCCAGCTGCTTCTAAAAAATATATGCCCGGCATCCGCTGCAGCCAGGGACAGGCTCTCCGGTTTCCTGCCCGCCATGGCACTGTACCCGGTGACTCCGGCGCTTCCAAATATCCAGGCACTGTCCAGGTCCGCGGTATCATATCCCGCATACCTGTACCTGCCGTCCCCGGTAAGGACAGCCGCCTTCACCATCACATCCCTCACATCGGTAACATCGCTGTCACATTGGGCTATCTGTAAATGATCCGGTCCCGAGGCGAAAAGCACATAACGGCTCATCCTGTCAACGGCCTTCTCCAGCCAGTCTGTATCGCGCCAAAATTCCGTCCTGTTTTCAATCCGGACCCAGGCCCGGCAGGAGGCCAGCAGCTTCATGCAGGCAAGAAGCACCTCCATATGATACATCATGGACTGCTCCCAGTGGGCTCCGTCATCCAGTACCTGGAGCCCAATCTGACGTTCCAGTTCCTGCCAGGCCCAGTCCTCAGTTCCGTCTGAAGGTAAATATTCGTGAAACCACAGGTACCCGTTGCAGATGGACGCCGTCTGAAGGACGCCCCAGTTGCTGAGTGTATATTTTCCGATGTACCTTTTCCTCAGACTGGCAAACTGTTCTTTCATGCTCTCCAGGATTCCTGCGGCTTCTCTTTCCTCCATAAGGCTCTCTCCCAGAAGATGAAGCAGCAGATACTGCCAGCTCATGCACCGGATTCCCGTATCAATGGTCCGGGTGGTCACGGTTCCTTCAGGAAGTATGGGATTTGCCTGAATCCAATGGAACAGAAACCATTTCAGCTTTTCCACATATGCCTTATCGCCGGTAAGCCAGCCGGCAATAAGAAGTTTGTTCATGTACTCGTGACGGTTCAGCATGAAAATCCATTCCGGATCCCCGTTGGGGCTTCTGTCCCATATCATTTCCTTAAGGGTAAATGGTTCACAGCAGGGCTCCATATCCCATCTGTCCTCAAACGAAAATGTATGCGCCATCAGCCTGTCTGCCTGCGCCAGAATTTTCTCCGCCTCCTCCCGGCAGTTTCCGGCAATATGGGCGCACACATGTTCCTTTTCATACCAGGCCTCGTAGGCCTCTGCTCTTTGTCTTACATGTACATACCTTTCATCATGCATAGATAACTCCTTTTTATGCCGTTCAGTCTTTCTCTCATTTCAGGGGGGCTGCTTCATCCCCTGTTCCCATTAACATTCATAAAACAGAGAGGGAGGCGCCCCCGCTGCATGCTTCAGGCATACATGCCAAAGGGTACCTCCCCGCTTTTTTGAGTGTGTCCCAAAGCAATTTCCTGATACACTCTAAGCAATCAGATTCAGGACAGAAAGCACCACGCCCAGGATAATGGTAAGGATGACCAGCTTATAAGTGGTCCACTTTTTCACCTTTATAAGGTAGAAAATAAGTCCTGTGAACAATACAGGAAGAAGCTTGGGGGCAATGGCGTCAATCATCTCCTGGATAGCCACCACCTTCTGCTGGTCTTCCGGCATATTGGCAACGTATTGAATCGGTGTGGAAATCTTTACAAAATTTACAGCAAGGCCGGAGATGACAGTAACGCCTATCATGCTGGCGATATTGGATATCTGTTCCATCTTCGTGCTGAGGGTGGCGATGATGTTGGTGCCCAGCTTGTATCCCCACATGCCGGTCAGAAACTTCATGGCCAGAAGAATCACGTTCATGGCCACAAAGAACAGGATAGGGCCCATAATCAGGCCGTCCTGGGCCAGGGACGCGCCAATGGTTGCAAACAGCGGCGCCAGGCAGAACTGGGCAAGAGAATCACCGATTCCTGCCAGAGGTCCCATGAGAGCCATTTTGATGTTGCGGATTTCATTGGAAGGAGTCTTATTCTCCAGCATAACCAGATGAAGGCTGGTGATAAACGGAAGAAAGTGAATATTGCTGTTAAAAAACTCTATATTCTCCTTCAATGCTTCCTGGAGCTTGTCATCGTCGTCCTTGTACATCTTGCGGAGGGCGGGATAAAGCACATTTGCATAGCCAAGACCCTGGTAATTGCCATAGTTAAATCCATTCTGCAGGAAATAGGCCCGCAGGGATGTCTTCATATAATCTTTTTTCTCCAGCTGATTAAATGCCATCTTCAAATTCAACCTCCACTTCTTCTACAGATTCGCCGTTTTCTTTGCCGGCATGGAAAAATACAAGCAGCGCAATGGCCGTACCGATTACAGCCACTCCCATGACAGGAAGGTTCAGGTAGGCAATGGCGATATAGCCGAACAGTACAAATGGAATCAGTTCCTTCTTTGCCATTACATTGAGAATCATGGCAAAACCAATGGCGGGAAGCATCTTGCCTGCCACGCCCAGACCCGCGCTGAGCCATGCGGGAATCAGGGAAATCACCTTCTGGAGCCCCTCGGAGCTGAAGGCGCCTCCGAATCCGATAATAAAGCCCACCACCGCGAATACGCAGACCGTTGCATTGGCAGCTAACCTGAAGCCGCGGAAATTCTTTTTGTCCAGGGCCTTATATGCATAGCTTGTAAGGGTTGTGGCAAAGGTATAGGTGGCTGTAATCACAAACTGGAAAGCCACCGCAAAGGGGAATGAAAGAGCCAGGGCAGAGCCCACGTCAATACCGGAATCCTTCATGGTGATAGCAATGATGGTTCCCACAATTCCCGGTCCCATGGGGTTTGGCGGTACGGAACCGCCCTGGGATACGCCAAATCCCATGAACGCCAGCTCACCTACAGCTCCCATGGCCAGGCCGGTGGGAAGGTCCCCTAAAATAAGTCCCACGCCGGCTGCCATGACAAGGCACCGGTTGGTGTAAATTCCGAACAACATGCCTGCCAGACAGAAGGCTGTCCACAGACCGATTAGCAAACATTGAAACATACTGATTATCACGATAATTCCCTCCTCTTAAATGTGTCTTTTCCAATTAAAGATACTTATTCAAATCCACCCTGGCTGCTCCGTCATCACCGGAAGCAGTTGTCCTGGTATTAAAGACGACTCCATACGTATCACGCAGCTGTCTTAAAGCCGCCTTATCCTCGTCGCCCAGTGCAATATACTTGCTCACTTCCTCCTTTCCCGGAGCGTGATGGATATTGCCCACATTGATTTCCTTCACAGGTACGCCGCCTGCCGCCAGCTTAAGCGCATCCTCCGGCGTCTTGCAGACAATAAAAATGGTCTGCTTCGGAGATGCCTTCATGATTACGTCACAGGTGTGCTGGATGGAGAAAAAGCGCATGGCGATGGTCTTTGGAACCACTGCCTTCATCAGTGTCTGCTGCATGGTATCCTCGCTGGCCGAATCATTTGCAACGATAACCGTATTCACGCCAAGAGCTTTAATCCAGAGCTGTCCCTGTCCGTGAATCAGCCTCTCGTCAATTCTGAATGCTACAATATTAGGTACTGCCATTTTATATCCTCCTTGTTATAAGCCTGTTTTTTTACCAATATAAATTCCAATCCTTATAGAACCGCATGAGGGCTTCCATGTAATAATAGTCTCCCCAGATATTGCCCTCATCCACGCCCTTGCCTGAATGCCATGAATACACGCCATGGAGCAGCACCGGGTTTCCAGCTTTTGTCTCCGGCACCGTATAGCGTTCCATCAGGGAGCGCAGGATACAGTGCATGGCATGGCGGTAGGTGTCCTTATCAGGCTCTACCTCCGGCAGATACTTAAGCATCTCGTGAATACCGCACACACCAATGGCTGCCGCTGATGAATCCCTGGATTGTTCTGAACCGTCTGTGAATATCAGATCCCAGTAGCACACCTCATCCTCCGGAAGCCGGTTCAGGAAATAATTGGTCATGCCCTTAAACAGGTTGAAGGCACTGTCATCCTTAACGTATCTGTAATTCAGCGGTATGCCGTAGATTCCCCATGCCTGGCCCCTGGCCCAGGCCGAGTCATCGCTGTATCCCTGTCTGGTAACGCCCTTAAGAGGTTCCCCGGTCTCAGGGTCAAAATAAAAGGTGTGGTATGCGGAGGCGTCATCCCTTATAACATTGTTGCAGGCCGCCTCATAATGCCGCAGCGCCGCGTTCCTGTATACAGGATTTCCGGTTTCCAGGGAGGCCCAGTGCAGAAGCGGGATATTCAGCAGGCAGTCAATAATCAGGCGGTAGTTATCCCTGGCTCCCAGCTCACCCCAGGCCTGGATGAAACCGCCCTTTTCCTGAAACCGTTCCATCAGCTTGCCGGCTGCCAGAAGCCCTGCCTTCCTGCCCTCCTCCG
>Ga0137302_10712_pt1 | contig 10437 bp, 12 predicted proteins | sample Ramsor2O_GlcNAcB_FD_97184 | JGI IMG/M metagenome (GOLD analysis project Ga0137302, IMG submission 97184) | Mouse cecal microbial communities from Vienna, Austria - N-Acetylglucosamine amended with D2O_GlcNAcB | ecosystem: Host-associated > Mammals > Digestive system > Large intestine > Cecum... | reverse complement strand
TATGGTTAGATTCCAGGCTTTCATATCATTTTCTAAATCTTAAATTCTATGATAGGGTCATGTTTTTTAGTTTTTATTTTTTTGTGATAAATATTCTTTTTTGTTGAAATTAACATGAAAACTAAATATTGAATTTGGCTCTACGCGCTTTATTAATTTAGCTATACGTATGGCTTCATTTCTAAGGGCTTTATTATCAGTTGTTGTTGCAATGTCAGAAATTTTGCAATTAATTATTGCTCCAGAACTGTCGCTATCTAAAATAATAAAAACAGCGCCTTCTACGTTATTTTCCAATTCAAGAGTAGGATAAACTAAATTTTTAGTAATAAAATTTTTTATGTTATCTGTTGATATAATTTCGATAGAATTATGTACTGTCGGTTTTTCTATTGCTGGTGTTGTCTCTGTTTTATGAGGAATTTCTATTTTTTTTACAGGCATAATATATGGAGATGTGATAATCATATAGGAATATTTATCCTCATATAATCCTGCCATAAATTGGAATATTAGACCTTTTTCTGTTATGTTGAATATCGGATATAGATTTGTAGGTAATTTTATTTCTGATATTTTTTGAAGATTTTCAGAAATGATAGTTAAGTATGTTTCTTTATTGTTGAAAACAGATATGTCGTTACTTTTATCCGTGTGTATACGATAAAATATATTCCTGTAATGATCGTATTGTAATCCATGAAAAAATAAGGAGTGAAAATAATGATCTAACTGTTTTTTTATATTTGCATTTTTATCAAGTTGTTCAGATTTGTTTTTGGTGAAATTGCTTGTGATATTGTATGAGCTTATTGTTTTATTTTTTTTGTCAAATGAATATACATTAGAAGAGTAACTAAAATTATAGATGATTTTGTTATTGGCAATTAATGGGTTTGGTTTGGAAAGTTTTCCATAATACTCGTTGCTGAAATTGTCTGGATAAGTAATTGGAAATAATGAGATTTCTTCACTATTTATATCTATACTAGCTAAGCAATACTTACCTTTTAGTTTAAATGGGTCTAATGTGCTTATAGGAACTATCAATTTTTTATCGTTAGAGTCATATGTTATGTCTTCGAAGTTGCTAATTGATATATTATTAGGTGCATCCAATAAGTAATCTTTGTTGTTTAAATTATTGGTTAGTATTTCTTTTGAGATTTTTTTTATAATATGCCCGTTGTGATCAATTATTGTGTAATTGGATTCATTTTGTGTAATAATATATTCATTTGTAACAATAAATGAGTTTATATTAGGTATTCCATCGGCACCTTCTTTTTGTAGTTTTATCTTAGAGGTGAAATTTTGTGTAGTGAAATCAAAAATATCTATTGTATGTTGATGAATATTATAAGCGTAAAGTTGATCGTTATAAATTCGATTTTTTAATGAGGTATAATTTTGCATATAATTCTCATTGATATTGACGGATAATGTATCAATATTAATTAAAGAAGAACTTATGATGGTTTCAGTTCTATCCTTAGGTGTATTACATGATATTAGAAATACAACACATAGAATAACTTGTGATATTTTGTTGAAATGTGTTATCTTCATATGAAATAATGTATTTTATAGATCAGGTACAAAGATTATGACTAATGGCTTCATACCTGATCAAATATCGATTAACAACCTGTATTTAATGTTATGTTCATACTTGTACATCCTTCTGCATGAAGTGCATCGAGGCATGCGTTATAGTTTGTTTGGCAGCAATAAGTATAACAAGTCTTACCGCTACCTTCATTTCTGGCCAACGCTTCTATATTGGCAAGAGCCAAGTCGGACAGTTCCACTTTGTCTTGGTTCTGACAGAAATTCCAGCCAGCTGCAGCTGCGATAGCAGCTATAGCAATGACACCAAATAACTTTTTCATATATGTATTTGTTTAATTGTCCATATTAATCGTTATTTATCAGGCTATTTTCTATCTTTGCCTACTGTTATTCGGATTAGATAGTCGAATGACACCTGTATCATTCTGTTTTGTCGGTTATTCGGACTGTCCTTACCTGTAATCTGTTTCAGATACAGTTCTTTCACTGCCGTGTTATGTACCTCAGGAAACTGTATTTGTTTCCCTTGCCATTCGCTGACCAGATGTGCAATCTTATTTTCCTTCTCTTTCTGTTCGTTGTGGCAGGAAAAGAAGGAGGTTGCTATTAATAATATGTAAAGATAAAAGGCTTTCATATCGTGTTCTAAATCTTAAATTCTATAATCGGATCATCGCTTTTCGCCTCGGTGGCGACGATCGTGTTTGTTTCTTCGTTGATATCTATAAGGTATTAAACGTCATGTTGTGGTGGGCAAGAACGGTTTTCTGATTGCCGGTATGGTGACAGTAGCCTGTGTACATTCTCCAATTATCTTTATTCGTCCAGCCATGGACGCTAAGATATAAAAAATTAATCATATTAGCATATAATTTTAAACGATTACTTAGTGAATAATTTTCAAAAATCTGTCCCATCTGAATTTATCCGTATATGGGTCTACCGATTTCCATATAATCCATGCTTTTCCAACGATATATTCTTCAGGTAGTAATCCCCAATAACGTGAATCCTGTGAGTTCATGCCTTTGTCGCCTGCCATGAAATAATAGTTTTCTTGGAAACGATATCCGTAGATCGGCTTTCCGTTAAGAAAAGTCATAGAATCTTTGTATTGAAGGCTTTCCTGTTGTTCCCATTCGATCAGTTTTTTATATAACCGGAAGTTTGTACGATCTAAAGTAATGGAATCGCCTTTTGCCGGTATATAGAGCGGTCCGAAATCTTTGATGTTCCAACCGATGATGCTGTCGAATGGGAAACTCTGGAATATGCCGTCTTGAAATTTCTCAGTCGCAGCTATTCCTTTTTGTGACTCCATGTTGCCGAGAGGCGTTTGTACGCCTTCCACATGAAAGAATCCGTTTCGGATGGATAAGGTATCTCCCGGTATTCCGACACACCGTTTGATGTAATATTTGAGTATATGCATTTCAATTTTATCCCAACTGTTTGGATGCGGAAAATTGAAAACCAGAATATCATTGCGTTTTATCTTTTTGAAACCGGGAATGCGATAAATCTCTGTTTGTTCGTTTCTCATGGAGGCAAACAGGTTGAATATGCGAGGTCCAACGGTCGGTTTCCAGACAAGTATATTGTCTCCTGTAATTAATCCCGGTTCCATCGAATCGCTGGGGATTTTGAAAGAGGCAAAGATGAATACCTGTACAACAAACCATAGAGTAACTGTCATACATAGCCAGAAGACAATGTCAATGACTTTATTGATCAGTTTATGTGTTTGCTTTTTCATATGGTGACTAATATTTTATACTATCGTTTTCAATATAAAATACCCTTTGATTCACGATTCTTTCCGGAACAGTAAACCATAATAGAGCATTTTTCGGTATTTGATTGTACGTCTGTGTTGTATCTGTCGAACTCATCTCTTCTAAAGAGATAAACCCATTTTTGTCTGCATCCCAGTAATGTAACGTATGTTTTTGATTCAATTTATTTTTACGTTTGTTAAACGTAAAGGATTGACTTAATTCTTTTTGAGGAATTAATTTATGAATGTCGCCATCTTTTTTTAAGATGAAAGGAGCGGTAATATACTGTAAAGACTGTGTGTTTGAGACTTCGGCAATAATAAAAATATTATTACCTACAATATCTTTAAATCTGCATGTAGAACCTTTTCGGCTACCTATGGCAAGTGGTTTCCAATCATAATCATTGTATGTACAGAGATAAATCTGTTTTATGGAAGAAGATACAGGTTTGTCTGTCTCGATACAAATATCCAGAACCTGATATCCTTCTTCCTTTGTCACATCTCTTAATAATGGACTTTTCAGATTTGTGATATAACCGTCGTCTTTAATATCGGTTTCCTTAAATTCGGGATCAAATAACAACCGATATACCTTGGCGGGTTTCAGATAGCTGGTAGTTTCAAGTTTTTCTCTATATGTGTCAGGTTGACCGTAGACTGGGCTGAAATTATAAAACTTTCCATCATGCAATACAACACCCCAACTATGCGCTAAATCCATTTTGGTCCAGGTGGTAAGTTGTACGGCAACAGGAATGCCTACAGCACGCATTAATAATGTGGCCAAGTTACACAAATCTTCACAACTGCCTCTGCCAGAGTGATATGTGCTTTCGACGGTAGGATAGAGAGGAGAACCTGTATCTTTGTAAACCAACTCTTTCATTAATTGTGAATTGATTATTTTGCAGGCATCAATGGCATTGTTAACTTTTCCCGAATCAATCAGAGGTAAATATTTTTCCATGAATTCCCGACGCATGTTGGAAACGGGTTCTACTTGGGTCCTGTAAGGGAGGATATACCGGCAAAAATCCTCGAAAGGAATATCTTTTGCCCAAGGCTTTTCCCGAACTTGGAAAGCCAGATCGATATTCCGGATCAAAAAATCGCTTTTGAGTGTTTTACTGTCATAGATGTTATTTCCCTGGATTGTGTATCCTCTGTTCCGTAGCGAGTCGCAATGCATTTTTACAGCTTCCTTATCCGGAAAGCAAGCAATATCCGGTATATATTGTTTACCTTCCGGCGATAAGTAGTATTCGACTCTGGAAAAATGCAGGGGCATATTTGTGATTAGATATTCTGCTGCTTTCAATTTCAGCGAATCATTTTTGTAATGTTCGAAAACTTTTTCCAATTCTATTCTGTTCTCTCCGGCAAAGGAAAGCGCCTGTTCCAAGCTGATTTTCTTTTGATGAGGCGTAGAACAAGAGATAAGGATACACAAAACAAAGAAAGGAATATAAGTTTTCATGATCATTCAATTTATAGTTAATAATTAACGTTCGACCAGTACGATTACAGGTTTATCGTTGTTGTTTGTAAATTCGAAATCAATCAGATATTTGCCATCTGTGGATATGAAGCGTGGAACAAAAAAGCTTTCATCTTTAAATTGATATTGATCATTTGGATATATGATTTGTTGATAATAAGTCTTTTTGCTATTTTTATCAAAACTGAATGTATAAGGGTCATCTACATTATAATGGACCATGTAGATAATATTATCTTTTTCTCCAGTAGCTGAGATTGCTATTTTATCATTAAATATGTCGAAGTCTTTTTTTAAAATCATTTCTGGAGTAAGAGAAAAAATGAAGTCTTTTTTTGCTTTATATTTACCTAGATTAATGACTGCATATGGAGATAAATTATAATCAATATCTACTTGGTATATTGTATCATTGAATAGTTCCTTGAAAGCTGATACAACTCCACTAAATGGTTTCATTTCAGGAGAAAAGCTCCATACCATACAATCTGTAACTCTCTCATATTTTTCTAAATTAGGGATAATTTTAAATGCTGTTGTATCGTGGAAAAATGCAAATCGTTTGTCTTTTTGTCCTGTGAAATTGTCTATATATCCTAAAAATACGTTTGAATTGGATAATGGGTATAGATCCAACATATGTCGTATATGAGGAATTTGCATTTTACCTAAATATGTCCCTGTCCAATTATATTGTTTGAGATCATAACCTTCATTGACAAAAATAGTGTCATTTCGTAGAATCAAATTGTATAGTCGAAAATATTCTTTTATACCTTCTCCCTTCCGACCTATATCATATAGATATTTACCATCCAAATTAAACAAAGATATTCTATCTGAATGAACAATTAATAGTTTATCGTTATCTAAAATAATTTTGTTAATAGATTTGATCTGTATTGAGTCATTTGTTTCTAGAGGTATATAATGGATTTTTTTGCTCCATTTATCTAAGCTGATTTTTTGAGCTGCCCCTTTATCCAATAGGGAACTTAACTCAATTTGATAGAAACTCTCCTCTTTTACAGTTTTTGTTTGTGAATTACTGCATGCTACCAGTACTCCACATAAAAGTATGATCCATTTATTCATAATATTATTTTATTAACTTACTAATATCAAACTTTATAATAGCAACTTCAGGCTCTTCTGTAATTGCATATAGTGTATTTTCATCTTCTGATACTGTAATTTTAGCAACACTTCTATCTGAGTAGAAATTTTTTAGTAATTTACCACTATGGTCAAATACTAAAATATTTCTTACTTTTATGTTTCTTCGGTTATCGAATACAAATTTTTGACCGAAATAACTACAGAAAATATAGTTTTTTGTCATTTTTACATCGGTAAATCCTAGCATTAAATGCTTTAGGTCTAACTGATCTCCTTTATAATGAGGTTTTTCGGCATAACTATCCCACAGCATCTTGCTTATTCCATCTTGATCTTGTTCATAACAAGCTATATAACCTAATGAAGCCATAGCAAATACAAATTTATTATCAAAAGTACTGATTGATCCCCAATATGAAACCAAGGCTTTGCTTTGATGTGCTTTATCAGGTACATTTCCTATATTTTCTCTGATATTCAAACCCTTATCAAAGATTGCTATTGGCTTTGACGTGCCAACAGCAACTGATCCTATCAAATTTTCATTATTTAGCATTCTTCCTGAAATAATGAGAGTCTCCCCGTTTTTTAATGGTATGCCTTCTCGTTTTGGTAGTACCGGTGTTTTTATAATTTCTTCCCATGTATATTTTCTAAGATTTTTTTGTCCTTCATTATATATATATATATCTTTGTTTTTATTGAAACCACAATATACTGGTTGTATGAATTCTCCCGGTCCGTTTCCGAATATGCCAGTTTGGTTAATCTCGGCACCTGTATTTGCATCCACAATTCTTATTACATGTTCATCTTTATGCATAAATATCAAAAGTTTATCATCTATGATATCTATACCCAAAGGTAAAGTCATAATCATTTCATTCAAATAATCAGAACCTTTAATAGGTGTTTCTTCTGGTAAGACAAAAATGTTTATATCTTGCCTGTTACAAGATGATACAAGTAATAGTAGCGATATCAGTATGATGTTTTTCATGATATTAATTAATATTTAAAATAGGTTAGCCTAAATCTATTATTTAGACTAACCTATTATTTAGACTAACCTAAATCTTGGTTAAAAAAGAATTTACAAACCAGCTGATGGATACATTTGATCATATACTACTCCATTAGAAATACATCTAAATGAAGAAAATTCAGTACATCTGTCATTTTGGCCTTCATATCTAGCCAATGCCTCCACATTAGCCAGTGCCAAATCTGACAACTCCACTTCATTTTTGCTCTGGTTGAAATTCCAGCCGGCTGCAAGAGCCATAGCAGCGATAAGCGCTACCCCAAAGATCTTTTTTTTCATGATCTTAGTCTCTTATTAAATTAAAATTCAGTTTATTTTCTATCTTTGCCTACTCTTCTTCAGATTAGATAGTCAAATGAAGTGATTCATTCTGTTTTGTCAGTTATATAAACATCATACACCTCTTTTTCGGGGTCTCCGGGAGTTTGCTTGTACTATTTGCTCTCGTGCAGCAAACTCCCATTCGTTCGATCACCGAACATTCCCCTTTATCTTTACTTTGACAGGTTGATTGTTAATACTATTGTACTTGATCTTCACGACTTCATCGAAGAAACCTGTGTCTTTCGGTGTCATCTTAATTCCTACCCGAAGAGATTCTCCGGGTTTTGCAGGCCGTTTGTCATAGGTGGCTGCCGTGCAGCCGCAGGTGGTACTAACGTCCACTATCACGAGGGGACTCTCCCCTGTGTTTTTAACCTCTATGGTTGTTTCTTTTATTTCCGATTTGTCGAAAGTACCGAAGTCGATTTCTGTCTTTGTTGCTTCGGCTGTTGTTTTCGGTATATTTTTGTTCGGACTGTCCTTACCTGTAATCTGTTTTAGATACAAATCTTTTACGGTCGAGTTTTTGGCCGGGTTCCCTAAAATTATGACTTTGTTGTTTTTATCCAACAGGAATGTCTGGAAATTCATATCTGCCGGGAACTTGTTCCGTTTGTTTATCCGGTCATCTGTATCAATGCAGACGGGGGCGATCGAAATTGTGGCTTTTTAGCAGATAACGTATGTCTGTCATATCTTTTGGATGAAAGAAAAACAAGAAAGGAACGTTCCCGTTTGTTACCAAACAGCCTTGATATTTACTGCTCATAGTGTTATTTTTTTAGTAGTTATGAATGAATAAATTATTAATTGTTATGAATAAACTTAAGATCATATTCATATATCTCATCTTCTATATAATAATCAACAGCATATATTTTGTTTCTTTTTTTATCAAGTGTGATCATTGATATATTTTTATCACATTGATGCCTTGAAATAAGATTCCCTTCCCAATCCCATATTTGTAACTCAGGCATTTTTTTGAAATAGTCATTTCTATTTTTATTTGCGCATAATACATATATGTATTTGTCGTCAGCAGCGGGGGATGTGTAATAGTATACCATACTCTCTTTTATTTCATCAGATATATTCGAATTGTATGGTTCTATTTTCAAAATGACATCTTTTTTCATATTCCCGTTTGCGTCATAAATCTTCATGCGTTTAAAATTGAGATAGAATGAGGCAAAATATGCACCTGTGGGGTGTGCTACTCCATTTTTTAAATATGATGTGTATCTTTCGATTCCCTTTTTGTCTGCAGTTTGACTATCTTCGGGGTATTTTCCCATTGAACTTATTTCTCCACTTGCGTTATTAAGTATTTCATATTCATGATCTGAGTTGAAATCACTTGTCATGATATATTTTTCATTATTTAAATAGCTTAGTCCATTCAATCCCTTCCTTTCTATTTTTAGGTTATTTGTTTTTTCTAATGTGATTTCTGAATCAGTTACTGCATATTCATTAATATCGTTAGTTTCTGTGAATAGGACTTTAAACCCTTTATCGGTGGGTAAAAAATAATGCGGAGCAATTGTTAGAAATTCATTGGGCCCTCCTCCTCTGGTTCCAGCATTGTATATATGTTGAAAATTATTGACATTAAAGACTTTGAAAAGAGTATCAGACTTTGATTCTAAGACTACAAGTTTGTCATTTGTTACACAAAGTGAGAATGGACTTAATAATACAGGTGGGATTTTATGAGTAATAGCATTTAATTGAGTCCCTATTTTACTCTCTTTAATGTAAGTCAATTGGGATGATGATTGACTACATCCGTTCAATAAAAATATAATCGTAGATATTAATATGTAGTATTTCATATTTCTTTTATTTTAGTGTGAACGATTTTTGTATATTATTAATGATTTCCAAAAGGTTAGGGTAATCTTTAAAAGTCTCCTTTTCATACATAGCAGTTAATGCATAAACAGATTTCCCTTGTTCATATAACCAAGTGTGTTTTTTCATGTATTCTATCTTTTTTAAAAAAGGGTTATCAGCATGATAATTGATAATAAAATAAATTTTGCAAGGATTGGGAATAGCTTGTTTTGTTGTTGTTCCATTAAATATTCTTTTATGGTCTAATGAATCCATCTTGTATATATCATCACAGCTTATCCCTTTATCGTAGTCATATTTAGTAACATCAATACATATGTATCCTTTTTCTTTGGGCGTGTCAAACATTTGTTTATCAATTATTAATCCGGATTTTGCCTTCCTTACAGGCAAGTCTATTTTTTGTGTCCAATCTGATGGTATTTTTATTGAATATTTATCGGTATTCACCTCTATCCATGTCAAATTACTCTGAGCATGAATTGTGAATGAAATTAATAAATAAAGTAGAATAAATAATATTTGTTTAGTTGTATTTTTCATGATACGTTAGAATATTAAGAACTTATTTTGTGTTTTGTCCTGTTTTGAGTCTCTTTTTGGGGCTATCTCTATGTTTTCAATCTCACATAGCCTACTATGTTTCACATGAAAACAAAAAAACATCCTTGAAAATAATCCTCAAAACAGGAACGAGTAAAAACAAACAGGCCTTAAGACTTGTTTTTAATATTTATCTCTATTAAAAGTTGCAAGTTGAAGATCCTGACGCAGAATTGAGATATTTGAAATAACAAGTTTCACATACTTTTGCTATAAAAGCAGTCCCTGTTCCACCAAATACATCTTCTTGATACCATATTCTAAAGCAATGGTCACCTCCTGTTTCACCCCAAGCCAATGCTTCCACATTGGCCAGTGCCAAATCATTGAGTTCTACATTATTTTTACTCTGGCTGTAATTCCAGCCTGCTGCAAGAGCTATGGAAGTAAACAGGACTGCCCAAAAAATCTTAAGCTTCATATCTTAATCTTTTTATTAGTTATTTGATCGGGTTATTTTTTATCTTTGCCTACTATTCTTCAGATTAGATAGTCGAATGAAATAATTCATTCTGTTTTGTCGGTTATATAACCATAATACACTTCCTTTCATATTTGTAAAGGGAGACGGGGAGTTTGCTAATACATTCTTGGTCGGATGCAGCAAACTCCCATTCGTTCGATCACCGAACA
>Ga0137302_10705_pt1 | contig 10638 bp, 7 predicted proteins | sample Ramsor2O_GlcNAcB_FD_97184 | JGI IMG/M metagenome (GOLD analysis project Ga0137302, IMG submission 97184) | Mouse cecal microbial communities from Vienna, Austria - N-Acetylglucosamine amended with D2O_GlcNAcB | ecosystem: Host-associated > Mammals > Digestive system > Large intestine > Cecum... | reverse complement strand
ATTCCGAACAGGTACGGGATCAGTACTCTCTCATATCCGGCGTATCCTGCTTTTCATCAGGGGTCTTCGGTGGGGATTTCGAGGCTGCACAGTTCCAGTTAATCAACAGTGAGTCACCATTAACCTGCTCCTTACCCTGCAAATGAATTTTTGTGCCGTTGAGAAAAATTTGTCCGTCCTTCGTCAGCACCAGCCTTGCCTTACCACAGCAGAGCTCCAGATGCTCACCGGCGGAGTAAATCGCGGTCTGCCCAGTATCATCCTTTTTCGTTTTACCAACGGTGAAGGTAACGTTATTTCCGACTTTGACGTCATAACCCAGCCCGACCCTCAACGATTTATGCAAACCGATCTGCGAGGACTGCATCAGTGCCACCGAGGTGTTCATAATGCCACCTACCGTCGTCTGATACGCCACGCCCACGGTCAGCGCACGAACAAGTCCAATCGTTTCCACCTGAACAGAACCCACTTTAATTATCTGGTTACTGCCCACCGTCTCTATCTGGTTAACACCCACCGTCTGTATCTGATTGTTGCCAATGGTTTCAGCATGGTTGTTTATCACATCAGTGGTGCGGTTATTCAGCACCTCGGTGTTCATGTTCTTCTGCGCGTGGATGTAGACCTGTTCTTTCCCTGTCGCATCGTCAAACTTCAGTTCATTAAACCCGCTGCCCTTATAGGTTTTCGAACGAATGGTCATCTGCGTCTTTGTTCCCGGCAGGCTGCCGGGTGTGCGGTTTTCCTGGTGGTAGGTGCGCCCCATAATGATCGGCTGGTCCGGATCGCCGTTGAGGAAGTCCACAATCACCTCCTGACCCACACGCGGTATCGCCAGGTTACCGAATCCGGTGCCTGCCCACGCCTGTGCCACACGGATCCAGCATGAACTGTCCTGGTTTGACGGGTTATAACGGTCCCAGTTAAATTTCACCCGCACGCGGCCATGTTCATCACAGAAGATTTCCTCGCCTGCCGGTCCCGTCACGACAGCGCTCTGCGGGCCGTCCACCAGCGGTTTCAGCAACGGCTGTGGTCGCCATGTTCTGTCTGCCGGGATCACCGCAAAGTGATTATTCAGCGTGGTGCCTGAACCACTGCGTCCCGGCACCGCCTGCGGCTGCTCGCCGTGCAGTTCACTTGCCACCACCTGCCATTCCCGGTTCAGGTTCGCCTGCGGATGCCCCGTCAGCGCAATTCGCCGTCCCGGCCATATCTCCGGAGAACGGCTTGTTCCGCGCGCCACTTCTGCGTTGTTTCGCCAGCCATCCATCTGCCAGCGGGCAAAGTTCTGCCCGTGGGCACCCTTGAAACGTCCGGGGTAGTCATACACTTCATACTGTGTGCGCTGGTAATCCTGGTGCTGGCCTTCCTGATCAAAACGTCCGGCCCAGCCGGGGCGTTTAAAGGTGTAGTCTTTGGTCACCACGGAAGAAGGGCGGATTTGTGCGCTGTAGCGGAACTGGCTGATGCAGAGGGTGCTCACCTCGGTACGGGTGTTCGGATTCCAGGGGATCTCAAAGGACTCCGGCAGATAACGCACGGTGTCGCACAGGACCAGGCTCTGGTCGGTACTTTTTTGCGCGTGCTCCTCATAAAAGAAGATGCCTTCCTCCGCCGCCATCCGGCACAGGAAATCGTAATCGGTTTCGCCGTACTGGACACAAAACTCACGGGAAGGATGCGGCTCGCTGAACAGCGGACTCCACTCGGTCACACCGTTTTCCTTCAGGATCGTAGCGAGGATGCTTTCGATGTCCTCATTCTGGAAGATACGGAAGTTCTGGCGCAGCCCTGTGCGCCACAGCGGCGGGCACACCTTCATGCTGTACAGCATCTGGTTTTTGTCGTTCTCCCCGAGTTCAAACCAGGTCACCACGCCTTTCACCCGGCGCTGTACTTCATCGCCCTGCCATATCGTCAGGTAGGCCATTTTGTCCAGCACCTGCGCAAATTCAAGGGAGAGAAACTGCTGGCTGACCAGGGAGAGATCGAGGGAAAAGAGCGAAGAGAGTGACTGGTTCAGATGAAAGGAAACCACCGCAAAAGCATCCGGCGGCAGGCCGTCCACTTCCAGTGTGAAACGTAATCCGGTTGACATAGCAACCTCCGTGAAAATGAATAATAATCCGCACATATTGCATGTACAACATGTCGGGCGGATGAGATAAGCGAGTCGACATCTGGCGTTACCGGGGAATATCAGAAAAATGTCATGGTTATGTGATGATTTAGTCTGGGATTTTACTTCAGAGAAACGGGTGTCTGTTTAGTCAACAAAATAATCACAAACGCAACGGATGGGTTCTCGACGTTATTCACGACAGGCTCGTACATTACAGCGAGTAATAAAAAACCTGATATGCAAAGTCAAACCAATATTCATAATGTCTTTTTATTCACAACAATAAATAATTCAATAACAATCATTGAAATGAATGATGGTTTGTATAAGGAATATACGCTACCGCCCCACCCTGATAACATGATCTGCACATTGCCATCTTAACGTCGTTAAACACTAGCTTAATAGTGGCTATTTCAAATTAGGAATTTATTAAATTCACCTGATGAATATAATAAGCAAATAGCATAGAAAATAATGACAACTCCCCCGAGGGGACCATTTCCAAAGCACTGCACCACCACCTGGTGCCGGATGATCTTGCTTCAGTGGTAAGAGTACCTGATGCATTGTTCCCAAAATGGTGTTTTCCCCTGCCCCTCCAATAATGTGTAGCTCTCACTTGATAATCTATTGATTAGGTTATATTAAGAATCAACATTTAAAATACATCCATTTTCTTGAATAAATCAACATGTTTATTAATCAATTGCTGTTTTAGCTCTGACTCATCAAGCTCTCCATATTTGTCCTACAGATAATTGCGAATAAATACAGAGAACGCCATTTATCCTTTTAGCATACCTGCCGGATATTTTTATTTGTATTAATATTAATTGCATCTCCAACTCCGAGCATATCCATCATTAAAAACTTTTTGAGATTATAGAATACCTGTGATAACAAGTGAAACATCTGCACAATGTGAATAGTTAGTTTCTTTTCAGAGGAAATGAAATAGACAAGCTGAATGAAGGGGAGAGTGATATAAATCAAAAAACATAACATGAATTTAATTAATTACACCCATCATTGTGGATAAAGTTACTGAATAATAAATAACATAATCTTCTGGTATCCCACTCAAATAATTTCATTCCTTTTTAATACTTCTTGTAATTTCGGTAACTGACATACAGCATCAGCGATCGCGCTGATATTCTGCGCATTATCCTGAAACCATTCATGCCCCGGCCCCCATGTGCGCATGGTGCAGAGATAACAGTCCACCAGCGTTAGTTGCTCACCAAAGGCATAAGGTTCAGCGGTCAATTGTGAATTCAGCCAGATATAAAGTGATTTGCGATATTCAATTACATTCTTCTTTAACTGTTCAGGTGCGTCAGATGCCCAACGCTCAGGGTAATCGGCGAAAGTGAATGTTGGATAGACATTAGCAACCAGCCAGACCAATAGCCGTTGAAACTGCTGACGTTCGGCGCGCCCAACCGGTGGCGCAAGGTCCGGGCGACGATCGAGAACCATCAATGCAATCGCCGCTGTCTCCGTCATAATCTCGTCATTTTCCAGCGCCAGTGTCGGAATCTGACACAACGGGTTCAGGGTTTTCAATAACTCGCGTGAAGTTCCCTCGTGGTCAAAACCACTGACATCAACGAACTGATAAGGAATATCAGCCAGTGTTAGCATCAGCTCACTGATTGTAGAGCCCCATCCGGGTACGCCATACACCTTAATCATATGCCCCTCACAATCTTTTAAAGATTAAGTGTAGGACAGTACACAGGTTAACCAGCAAAAGGATTTGTCATTTTTTCGTCAGTTGTATTAATCCCCTTCAGGATTGTAAGGGGATGTTTTGCATCGTTTATCGATAACGGGTAGGATGCTGCGCCGATAGTTTTATACCCATAAAGAATAATGGTGATAACTATCATCGCCAGGATGAATAAACATTGTTCATGGCAACTTATATGACTTTTTCATTAAAGCAATCAGGGAGAGCAATGAGTAAACACGACACCGACACTTCAGATCAACACGCCGCGAAACGCCGCTGGCTTAATGCCCACGAAGAGGGGTATCACAAAGCGATGGGCAATCGCCAGGTACAGATGATCGCCATTGGCGGCGCGATTGGCACCGGCTTGTTTTTAGGTGCAGGAGCCCGACTGCAAATGGCGGGTCCAGCACTGGCACTGGTTTATTTAATTTGTGGCTTGTTTTCGTTTTTTATTCTGCGTGCATTGGGTGAGCTGGTGCTACACCGCCCTTCCAGTGGCAGTTTTGTCTCTTATGCCCGTGAGTTTTTGGGTGAGAAAGCCGCTTATGTTGCTGGCTGGATGTACTTCATCAACTGGGCGATGACGGGGATTGTTGATATTACCGCCGTCGCTCTGTATATGCATTACTGGGGTGCGTTTGGCGGCGTGCCGCAGTGGGTCTTTGCGCTCGCTGCACTTACCATCGTTGGCACCATGAATATGATCGGTGTGAAATGGTTTGCGGAGATGGAGTTCTGGTTTGCGCTTATTAAAGTGCTCGCCATTGTGATCTTTTTGGTCGTGGGTACAGTGTTCCTCGGTAGTGGTCAGCCGCTGGATGGCAACACCACTGGCTTTCATTTAATCACCGATAATGGCGGCTTCTTCCCCCACGGTTTGCTGCCTGCGCTGGTGTTGATTCAGGGCGTAGTGTTTGCTTTTGCCTCCATTGAAATGGTGGGTACAGCTGCCGGAGAATGTAAAGATCCGCAGACCATGGTGCCTAAAGCCATTAACAGTGTGATTTGGCGTATTGGCCTGTTTTACGTCGGCTCCGTGGTGTTGCTGGTTATGCTATTGCCGTGGAGCGCGTATCAGGCGGGGCAAAGTCCGTTCGTGACGTTTTTCTCTAAACTGGGTGTGCCATATATCGGCAGCATTATGAATATTGTGGTGCTGACCGCTGCCCTCTCCAGCCTGAACTCAGGTCTGTACTGCACCGGACGTATTCTGCGCTCAATGGCGATGGGCGGTTCCGCACCGAGTTTTATGGCGAAAATGAGTCGTCAGCATGTGCCGTATGCCGGGATTCTGGCGACACTAGTTGTGTATGTCGTCGGCGTATTCCTCAACTATCTGGTGCCGTCGCGCGTATTTGAGATTGTGTTGAACTTCGCGTCGCTGGGAATCATCGCTTCATGGGCGTTTATCATCGTGTGCCAGATGCGCCTGCGTAAAGCAATTAAACAAGGCAAAGCAGCGGATGTCAGTTTTAAACTGCCTGGCGCGCCCTTCACTTCCTGGCTGACATTACTGTTTTTACTGAGTGTCCTGGTGCTGATGGCGTTCGATTACCCGAACGGGACTTATACTATCGCGGCGCTGCCGATTATCGGTATTCTGCTGGTTATAGGCTGGTTTGGTGTGCGCAAACGCGTTGCTGAAATTCACAGCACTGCGCCAGTCGTCGAGGAAGATGAAGAAAAACAGGAAATTGTGTTTAAGCCTGAAACGGCGAGCTAATTGCAAAATTGCCCGGCTACGTGCCGGGCAAATTTAGATTACTGACGAAGGTGTGCCGCATGCGGCGTGATAAAAGTCAGGCAAGTCTCTCCGTTTTCACCCTCGCCACATCTATTACAGCGCAATACGAATCACATCGTCCGGCTGGGTAGCTTCCTGCTGTTTAGTGGATTTTTGTTTCACACTGACATACAGCGTTTTGCCATCGGCAGACAGCGCCAGGCTGTTTGGATGAGTCGGCGTATCGAACGTTTTCACCACTTTATAGCTTTTCGCGTCAATCACACTGACTTTACCTGCCTGACGATGCGTTACGTAGGCTTCATTACGCGCGGGGTTAAACAGCACAGCCAGTGATTCTGGTGCCGCAACCTTCGCCAGAATATTGCCATTACGGGTATCGACCACTAACACTTCTGCGGCTTTAGAATCGGTGATAAATGCACGCTGCCTGGCGGTATCAAGGCTAATGTTGATAAAGAAGTGCTCTTTGCCGTCATCCAGCAGCTTTTTACGGCTGAGGATTTTATTGTCGGCGGTGTCGATGGTAATCAATTCGCCGTCAGCGTTAGTGGTGTAAAGACGTTTGCCTTTGCTATCCAGCGCCAGACCGGTACTCATTTTACCGGTGTTCTGGATGGCGGTTTTCAGTTTGATATTCTCGCCATCAACGACCCAAATCACGCTCTCTTTACCAATACCACTGATGTAAACGGTGTTCGTGGCATCATCAGCTACCAGCTCACGCGGTTGCAGCGGGCGCACCTCTTCCGTGCGCTTACGATCATCCAGCACCAGACGGCCTTTCACTTCGCCAGTTTTGGCATCTATCGCCGTGACCGCGCTGTTTACGGTGTTACCAAACCACAACGTCTGAGTCGTGTTATTGATGGTGGCACCAAACGGCTTGAGATCGTTATGGATCGCTTGGGTCACTTCCAGAGTAACCGGGTCAAGACGATAAACAACACCGCCTTTATCCAGTTTGCGGCTTTGCGAAGTGGCGAGCCAAAGCGCGTTTTCTTGCTGGCTATATGCCATTTCGTAGGCACCTTTACCTACCGCTTTACGCAGCATTTCTTCTGCGGCCTGCGTACTGAATGATGAAGCAACAAGCAATGAACCTAACAGTAATGAACCACGCAGACGCGATGAAAACAGATGACGTAAATGCATGACGACTCCCTTTGATGAACCGATATTTTTGCTGCTTCACAATGCTTCGCTAAGCGTAATCATCGTTACGCTCTTGTTATAAATGGGAATGGTAATCATTATTTTCTCAAATGTGGAGCATTTCTTGCCGTTACGACTACAATTTTCTCAATTACTTAACGTATCGTGCCGTTTCGTTTTCCATAAATTTACAATTTCATTACCATAACGGCGTTTTCCCATTCTTAACCTGGCTTTTTTCATGAAGATTTTTTCCGTCCGACAGACCGTTTTGCCCGCACTGCTTGTCCTTTCCCCCGTTGTTTTTGCCGCTGATGAACAGACTATGATTGTCAGTGCCGCACCGCAGGTGGTTTCAGAACTGGATACCCCAGCAGCAGTAAGCGTGGTGGATGGCGAGGAGATGCGCCTGGCAACACCGCGCATTAACTTGTCCGAATCACTGACCGGCGTGCCTGGTTTGCAGGTACAAAACCGGCAGAACTATGCGCAAGATTTACAGCTGTCGATTCGCGGATTTGGCTCCCGCTCCACTTACGGTATTCGCGGTATTCGCCTGTATGTGGACGGTATTCCCGCCACCATGCCCGACGGGCAACGGCAAACATCCAACATCGATTTAAGCAGTGTGCAAAATGTGGAAGTGCTGCGTGGCCCCTTCTCTGCCCTGTATGGCAACGCGTCTGGTGGGGTAATGAATGTCACCACCCAGACCGGACAACAGCCACCAACCATTGAAGCCAGTAGTTACTACGGCAGTTTTGGCAGCTGGCGCTATGGGCTGAAAGCAACGGGCGCAACGGGAGACGGCACACAGCCTGGCGATGTCGATTACACCGTCTCAACCACGCGTTTTACGACCCACGGCTATCGTGACCATAGTGGCGCACAGAAAAATTTAGCCAATGCCAAACTGGGCGTACGCATTGATGAAGCCAGCAAATTAAGTCTGATTTTCAATAGTGTGGATATCAAAGCAGATGACCCAGGTGGGCTAACCAAAGCAGAATGGAAGGCTAATCCACAACAAGCGCCTCGTGCAGAACAGTACGACACGCGAAAAACCATCAAGCAAACTCAGGCTGGGTTGCGCTATGAGCGTAGCCTGAGCGCGCAAGATGATATGAGTGTGATGATGTATGCCGGAGAGCGAGAAACGACCCAGTACCAGTCAATCCCGATGGCCCCCCAACTTAACCCGTCACATGCGGGCGGCGTGATTACCCTGCAACGCCATTACCAGGGGATAGACAGCCGCTGGACACACCGTGGTGAACTGGGCGTTCCGGTCACGTTCACTACCGGCCTGAACTACGAAAACATGAGTGAAAACCGCAAGGGCTACAATAACTTCCGCCTGAATAGCGGCATGCCGGAGTACGGGCAAAAAGGTGAGTTGCGTCGCGACGAACGCAATCTGATGTGGAACATCGATCCCTATTTACAGACGCAGTGGCAGCTGAGCGAAAAACTGTCGCTGGATGCTGGCGTGCGCTACAGCTCCGTGTGGTTTGATTCCAACGACCATTACGTTACTCCGGGTAACGGCGATGACAGCGGTGATGCCAGTTATCATAAATGGCTACCTGCCGGTTCGTTAAAATATGCAATGACCGATGCCTGGAATATCTATCTGGCAGCCGGGCGAGGTTTTGAAACTCCGACGATTAATGAGCTGTCTTATCGTGCTGATGGGCAAAGCGGTATGAACTTTGGTTTAAAACCATCCACCAACGATACAATTGAGATCGGCAGTAAAACGCGTATTGGTGATGGGCTGCTTAGTCTCGCATTGTTTCAGACCGACACTGATGATGAAATTGTTGTCGATAGCAGTAGCGGTGGGCGTACGACTTACAAAAATGCCGGAAAGACCCGTCGTCAAGGCGCTGAACTGGCATGGGATCAACGTTTCGCAGGAGATTTTCGCGTAAACGCGTCCTGGACCTGGCTTGATGCGACCTATCGCAGCAATGTTTGCAATGAACAGGATTGTAACGGTAATCGGATGCCAGGGATCGCCCGTAATATGGGCTTTGCGTCGATAGGTTATGTACCGGAAGATGGTTGGTATGCAGGCACGGAAGCGCGTTATATGGGCGATATTATGGCAGATGATGAAAATACGGCAAAAGCGCCGTCTTATACTCTCGTCGGCTTATTCACCGGGTATAAATACAATTACCACAATTTAACTGTGGATTTATTTGGTCGTGTCGATAATTTATTCGATAAAGAATACGTTGGTTCTGTCATTGTCAATGAGTCAAACGGGCGATATTACGAACCTTCGCCCGGACGAAATTATGGTGTCGGCATGAATATTGCGTGGAGATTTGAGTAATTACCTTGATGCCCGGTATTTGCCGGGCATTTACTTTAACGATTGTATTGCTGGTATAAAATAGCAATATTTTGTTGCATAATTTCAGCAAGACAATGTCTGCATCCCTCTTTGTCTTTTGCTTTTAACGCAGCGAGTAACAGATGATAGTTTTCTATATGCTCCCGTAATTCCGCTGGATTAATCGCTTCATAGAGATAATGTAAACCAGGCCCCATCCTGACCCACAGTTGCTCAATCATCTCACACAGGATGGGCATATTTGAGCGATGATAAATCGCTAAGCGAAATAGCCTGTTTACATTAATGATTTGTTCCATGTCGCCCTTTTCTTGCGCCTGCTGTAATTTCTCGAGCAATTCCTGGAGTTCCGCCAGGTCTTGCGGGGTGAGGTTTTCAACAGCCAGAGCAACTGCCATTAATTCCAGTTCGTAGCGGATCCGATTGATTTCGTCTAATTGACGTTTCCTCACTTCCGGAACTGTAAATGCTTGTGCAGGTGCGACAGAAAGCGCATTCACCGAAACCAGACGTAATAATGCTTCACGCACAGGTGTAATACTCATACCTAATTGCTCCGCCAGATTTTTAGTAATCAGGCGTGCGCCAGGTTTTAATGCGCCAATACTAAGCTGATGTTTCAGGTCGTTCTCAACCTGCAGAGTCAAACTGACATGTTTCATTTTTCCCATTCCAGGCATTTTAATTCCTTCGCGTGTTTTCTGTCCAACCCTGCCTGCACGGCAGAAGGAGTTCACCTGGTGTATTAAAGTGAATAATCATAAACCACCCACCTTTGTTGTTATTAGCAGCAGAACAATGACGTGGTTAGTTAATTAAAGCTGAAAATAAGCTTTTTGCCTGGATTTTTATGGCGGCTTACGCCGCCGTTGAAACTTTAATCATCACCCGCGACGCGGATCACCACTTTGCCGAAGTTTTTACCCTTCAGCAGGCCGATAAACGTCTGTGGCGCATTCTCTAAACCATCAGTAATATCTTCGTGGTAGTGGATTTTATCCTCTTTCACCCATTGCCCCATCTCCTTCTGAAACTCATGGATGCGGTGACCATAATCCTGAGCGATAATAAACCCTTGCAAGCGAATACGTTTTTTCAGCACCGTTGCCATCAACAGGGGTAAACGATCCGGACCGGGTGGTAGCTCTGTAGCGTTATAGCTGCTCACTAAGCCACAAACGGGAATGCGCGCAGATGTATTAAGTAATGGTAGCACTGCATCAAATACCTTACCGCCCACGTTTTCATAATAGATATCAATACCTTTTGGGCACGCTTTCACCAGTTGTTCGGCAAAATCATCCGCGTGGTGATCAAGACAAACATCGAAGCCCAGCACCTCGATAGCATGGCGGCATTTTTCCGCGCCACCGGCAACCCCCACCACCCTGCAACCTTTAAGTTTGCCGATTTGCCCCACCGTTGCTCCCACAGGACCTGTCGCCGCAGCTACCACCAACGTTTCGCCCTCTTTAGGCTGACCGATATCCAGCAGCCCCATA
>Ga0137302_10704_pt1 | contig 10640 bp, 8 predicted proteins | sample Ramsor2O_GlcNAcB_FD_97184 | JGI IMG/M metagenome (GOLD analysis project Ga0137302, IMG submission 97184) | Mouse cecal microbial communities from Vienna, Austria - N-Acetylglucosamine amended with D2O_GlcNAcB | ecosystem: Host-associated > Mammals > Digestive system > Large intestine > Cecum... | reverse complement strand
TCGATAAAGCACCCCGACAGCGAGGCGTTTATCGATGCCAAGATGACGCCCGGAAAGGTGACAGGAGCCAATGTGAGTGTCCGTATCGACGACGACTTTATGCGTGCCGTGGAGTCGGGGCAGCCTTACCGCCAGCAGTTCCCCGTGGATTCTTCCGACCCGGTGGTGGTGCAGGAAATCGACGCCGGGGCATTGTGGCAGAAAATTGTGGGCAATGCGTGGAAGTCGGCCGAGCCGGGCGTGCTTTTCTGGGATACCATACGCAGGGAGTCTGTGCCCGACTGCTATGCCGACCTCGGTTTTGAAACCATTTCGACAAACCCGTGCGGCGAAATACCGCTCTGTCCCTACGACAGCTGCCGCCTGCTTGCCATAAACCTCTATTCATTCGTTGAAAATCCGTTTACCCCTCAGGCACGCTTCGATTTCGACAAGCTCGCAGAAGTTACCGCCAAGTCGCAGCGCCTCCTTGATGACATAATCGACCTCGAGATGGAGAAAATAGATCTCATACTCGAGAAAATCGATGCCGACCCCGAGTCGGAAGAGGTGAAAGGCCCCGAACGGTCGTTGTGGGGCAAAATACGCGCCAAGACACTGCTCGGACGCCGTACAGGCCTCGGTACCACGGCCGAAGGCGATATGATTGCGGCCATGGGCTACCGCTACGGCACGCCCGAGGCAACGGAATTTTCGGTGAGCGTGCATCGCGCAGTAGCGCTTGCGGCGTATGGCGAATCGGTCAATATGGCCGAGCAGCGAGGGGCTTTTGAAGTGTACGATGCCGCCCGCGAGGCGTCGAACCCCTATATACAGCGCATAGCCGAGGCATCTCCCGAGCTTTACGAGCGCATGGTTAAGGTGGGGCGCCGCAATATTGCCTGCCTCACTATCGCGCCGACGGGCACCACGAGCCTTATGACGCGTACGTCGAGCGGCATCGAGCCGGTTTTCATGCCGGTGTACAAACGCCGCCGCAAGGTGAACTCCGCCGACAGCGGCGCGCGCATCGACTATGTGGACGACAGCGGCGACGCATTCGAGGAATACATCGTGTACCACCCCAAATTCCTTGAGTGGATGCGGGTGAAAGGTATCGAGGCCAAGCAGTTCACGCAGGCCGAGCTTGACGAACTTGTGGCAGCATCGCCTTATGCCGGAGCCACGGCCAACGAGATTGACTGGAACGAGAAGGTGACGATGCAGGGCAAAATACAGAAATGGGTGGACCATTCGATTTCGGTAACCATCAATCTGCCCGCCGATATAAGCGTGGAGGCCGTAGAGAGCCTCTACCGCCAGGCTTGGCACGCGGGCTGCAAGGGTTGCACGGTATACCGCGACGGCTCGCGCTCGGGCGTGCTTGTGGCAGTCGAAAAGAAAAAGGAGGAACCGCAGGCAAACGCTCCCGTGCTTGCCAAGCGTCCGATCGAGCTGGAAGCTGATGTGGTGCGCTTCCAGAATAACAAGGAGAAGTGGATTGCCTTTGTTGGGCTTGTCAACGGCGTGCCCTACGAGGTGTTTACCGGCCTTGCCGACGACGAGGACGGCATCTTCATACCTAAATCGGTAACTCACGGCAAGATAATAAAGGCCGTGGATGAAAGCGGCGCCAAGAGATACGACTTCCAGTTTATCAACAAGCGCGGTCATAAAACGACCATAGAAGGACTAAGCGACAAGTTTAACCCCGAATTTTGGAATTACGCCAAGCTGATATCGGGCGTGCTGCGCTACGGAATGCCCATCGACCAGGTGCTTAAACTCGTCGGAGGGCTTGAACTCGACTCGCAGTCGATCAACACATGGAAGATGGGCGTGGAGCGCGCCCTCAAAAAATACATGCCAAACGGAACGACCGCCAAAGGCCAGCGCTGCCCCAATTGCGGACAGGAAACACTCATATATCAGGAGGGCTGCCTGATTTGCACATCGTGCGGCACGTCCAAATGCGGATAAACCATCATAGAATCTGCCTCTTGAGGCGGCGCGGCGAAGGCTGGGTCGCCTCAATTTTTATCAAAATGTATGGACTGATGTGTCTTGTTGACGAAGTATGCGCGCGTGCGGGAGAGCAAAAACAAAATCACGCCATAATTTTAACGATGGTAAATCGCTGATATTCAGTGTAATTTTAAAAAATGTGCAAAATTCGCATAAAAAATAGTTCGAAAAATTTTGTGGGAGTAAAAAATCTTGCTTAACTTTGCAACCGCAAACGGGAAAAGACAGGCTCCCCGCTGCAAGAGAAAATTGAAAAATACGCCTCTTTAGCTCAGTTGGCCAGAGCACGTGATTTGTAATCTCGGGGTCGTTGGTTCGAATCCGACAAGAGGCTCGAAAGAGATTGCTTACGGCGGCTGGCAAAGAGCCGGGAGCAGGCGGAGGCTTTCCGCGAATACAAGGGCGAATACCAGAGTGGCCAAATGGGGCAGACTGTAAATCTGCTGGATAATTCCTTCGGTGGTTCGAATCCATCTTCGCCCACAACCAATTTTCTCTTATGCGGAAGTAGCTCAGTTGATAGAGCATCAGCCTTCCAAGCTGAGGGTCGCGAGTTTGAGCCTCGTCTTCCGCTCAATTTTTGTTTGCCTATGTAGCTCAGGGGTAGAGCACTTCCTTGGTAAGGAAGAGGTCGCGGGTTCAAATCCCGCCATCGGCTCTAAGTAAGAAGCCCCGGTAGTGCTTATTGCATTATCGCGGCTGATTGTTGAAGAAGTAACAACTAATAATTATAATAGCACAGTTATGGCTAAAGAGAAATTCGAAAGAACGAAACCGCACGTTAACATCGGCACAATCGGCCACGTTGACCACGGCAAAACCACCCTTACCGCCGCCATTACTACCGTTCTGGCTAAGAAAGGTCTTTCTGAAGTGAAGTCGTTCGATCAGATCGACAACGCTCCCGAAGAAAAGGAGCGCGGTATCACCATCAACACCGCTCACGTAGAATACGAGACCGCTAACCGTCACTACGCTCACGTAGACTGCCCCGGACACGCTGACTATGTTAAGAACATGGTTACCGGTGCTGCTCAGATGGACGGCGCTATCATCGTGGTTGCAGGTACAGACGGTCCTATGCCCCAGACTCGCGAGCACATTCTTCTCGCCCGTCAGGTGAACGTTCCCCGTATCGTTGTATTCCTCAACAAGTGCGACCTTGTTGACGACGAGGAAATTCTTGACCTCGTTGAAATGGAAATGCGCGAGCTTCTCTCTGCCTACGAATACGACGGCGACGAAACTCCCATCATCCGCGGTTCTGCTCTCGGCGCGCTCAACGGCGAACCCCAGTGGGAAGAAAAGGTTATTGAACTTATGGACGCTGTTGACAACTGGATTCCACTGCCTCCCCGCGACGTTGACAAACCCTTCCTTATGCCTGTTGAAGACGTGTTCTCGATTACCGGTCGTGGTACAGTTGCTACCGGTCGTATCGAAACAGGTATCGTAAAGGTTGGCGACGAAGTTCAGATCATGGGTCTTGGCGCAAACCTCAAATCCACCGTTACCGGTGTTGAAATGTTCCGCAAGCTCCTCGATCAGGGTGAGGCTGGTGACAACGTAGGTCTGCTCCTCCGTGGTATCGATAAGAAGGACATCAAGCGCGGTATGGTAATCTGCCACCCGGGTGTAGTTAAGCCCCACAGCAAGTTCAAAGCTTCTGTTTATATCCTGAAGAAGGAAGAAGGCGGCCGTCACACTCCGTTCCACAACCACTACCGTCCTCAGTTCTACATCCGCACACTCGACGTGACCGGCGAAATCACCCTTCCTGAAGGTGTAGAAATGGTGATGCCCGGTGACCACGTGGAAATCATCGTCGAACTGATCAACCCCGTAGCTTGCGATCAGGGTCTTCGCTTCGCTATCCGTGAAGGCGGCCGCACAGTAGGTTCGGGTCAGATCACCGAAATTCTCGACTAATCCTCTGCAAAAGCAGTAGCGATATAAAAAACAGATAATGCCGGGAAAGCCGGTCGGTCGAACCGGCATTATCTAACATACGGGTTTAGCTCAGTCGGTAGAGCACTGGTCTCCAAAACCAGGTGTCGGGAGTTCGAGCCTCTCAACCCGTGCTAAAAAAGACAAAAATGAAGAAACTGAAACTACTGACGAATATACAGGAGGCTTACGACGAGCTTCGTTTCAAAACCTCCTGGCCTTCCAGAAAGCAATTAATCAAGTCGGCTATCATTGTCATGATAGCTTCCGTGATTATCGCTCTGATAATCTTTATCATGGATCAGGTGGTCGACAGATTGATGCACCTTATATACAGCTTGTAGTCTCATTTCTCTTTTAGTGGTAAAGTCAATGGCAGAGAACAAGAAAGGATGGTACGTGCTGCGTGCCATTTCGGGCAAGGAAGCCCAGGTTAAGGAAATCATCGAAGGCTCGATGAAACGCACTGACCTCGGCAACTACGTCTTTCAGGTATTGATTCCCACCGAGAAGGTAATGTCGCTTCGCAACGGCAAGAAAGTCGTTAAGGAGAAAAACCTTTATTCAGGCTATGTCTTTATAGAGGCTGACCTTACCGGAGAAGTGATTCACGAACTCACCAATACCACCAATGTAATCGATTTTCTCCGAGGCCGTGAGAAGAACTCCAAGCCGGAGCGTCTTCGCGAGTCCGAGGTGATGCGAATGCTCGGCGCGGTCGACGAACTTGCCGACCCCGACGGAGGCATCAACGACTATATTGTGGGCGAGAAAGTGAAGGTAGGCGACGGCCCCTTCAAGGGCTTCGAGGGCGTTGTCGAAACGGTAAACGCCGAGAAACGAAAGCTGACGGTGATGGTCAAGATATTTGGCCGAAAAACACCTCTGGAACTGGACAATTCGCAAGTAGAGCGTATATAAGGCCTTGGCCGGCGGCTATGTTACGGGTCGGCGGCTTTTGCTGTAATAACGCTATGTATAATTATTTTAAGTATTAAACCAATGGCTAAAGAAATTGCTGGACAAATCAAATTGCAGATTAAAGGTGGTGCAGCCAACCCTTCGCCTCCTGTAGGCCCCGCTCTGGGTTCGAAGGGCATCAACATCATGGAATTTTGCAAGCAATTCAATGCCCGCACACAGGACAAAGCCGGTAAGATTCTTCCTGTAGTAATCACTTACTACACCGATAAGTCTTTCGACTTCGTTGTTAAAACTCCCCCGGTTGCGATACAGCTCAAAGAAGCCGCCAAGGTAAAGAGCGGTTCCAAAGAGCCTAACCGTACCAAGGTTGCCGAAATCACCTGGGAGCAGGTGCGCGCTATTGCTGAAGACAAAATGCCCGACCTTAACTGCTTTACCATAGAATCGGCTATGCGAATGGTTGCCGGTACGGCCAGAAGTATGGGTATCACCGTCAAAGGACAGTTCCCCTCTAACAACTAATAACTTCACTTGATATGAGTAAACTTACAAAAAACAAGAAGTTGGCCCTATCCAAGCTTGAAGCCGGGAGGACTTACACCTTGGCAGAAGCTGTCGAGCTCGTAAAGGAAATGACCTTTACCAAATTCGATGCTTCGCTTGATATCGATGTCCGTCTGGGCGTCGACCCCCGTAAAGCCAACCAGATGGTTCGTGGTGTCGTTACTCTTCCCCACGGAACCGGCAAGCAGGTGCGCGTGCTCGTGCTCTGCACCCCCGATGCCGAAGCAGCAGCTACAGCGGCAGGCGCCGACTATGTAGGCCTCGATGAATATATCGAAAAAATCAAAGGTGGCTGGACCGATATCGACGTCATCATCACCCAGCCCGCTATCATGGGTAAAATCGGTGCCCTCGGCCGTGTACTCGGCCCCCGCGGCCTGATGCCTAACCCCAAGAGCGGCACAGTGACTGTCGACGTGGCTAAGGCTGTCGAAGAAGTGAAGAAAGGTAAAATCGACTTCAAAGTCGACAAAAACGGTATCGTACACTCTTCGATCGGCAAGGTATCCTTCTCGCCCGAGGCTATGTGCGATAACGCCCGTGAGTTCATCAACGTGCTTATCAAGCTGAAGCCCGCTACCGCCAAGGGAACCTACATCAAGAGCATTTATCTTTCGAGCACCATGAGTCCGGGCGTTAAGATTGACCCCAAGTCGATTGAAGCCTAAACCCTAACAACACCGACAAAATGAAAAAGGAAGATAAAGCGATTATAATCCGCGAAATAGAGGAAACTATCAAGGCATACAACGGCTTCTACCTCGTAGAAACTGCCGGACTCAATGCCGAAAAGACCTCCGAACTTCGCCGTGCTTGCTTCAACGCCGACATCAAGTTGGTTGTTGTGAAGAACAAGCTCCTCCGCAAGGCTCTCGAAAACCTCGAAGGCGATTACTCCGAACTCTACCCCGCACTCAAGGAGTCTACTTCGCTGATGTGCACCAACGTGGGCAACGCGCCTGCAAAACTGCTCAAAGACTTCGTTAAGAAAGGCGACACACTGCCCCTGCTGAAGGCTGCTTACGTCGAAGAAACCGTTTACCTCGGTGCCGACCAGCTCGACGCACTTGCCGCTATCAAGAGCAAGAACGAACTCATCGCAGACGTTGTGGCTCTGCTCCAGTCGCCCGCCAAGAACGTTGTCAGCGCTCTCCAGAGCGGTGGTAGCAAGCTCCACGGCATACTCGAGACTCTCTCGAAAAAAGAAAACTAATCAAAGAATAACAAACAAACAAAATACATACAAAAATGGCAGATCTCAAAGCTTTTGCTGAACAACTTGTTAACCTCACTGTCAAGGAAGTAAACGAACTTGCCCAGATCCTGAAAGAAGAATACGGCATCGAACCCGCAGCTGCAGCCGTTGCCGTTGCTGCCGGTCCCGCCGCAGGCCCCGCCGCTGAAGAAAAATCGGCTTTCGACGTAGTTCTCAAGAACGCTGGCGGCGAAAAACTCAAAGTCGTTAAGCTCGTTAAGGAACTCACCGGCCTCGGTCTTAAGGAAGCTAAAGAACTCGTTGACGGCGCACCCTCTACCGTTAAGGAAGGCCTCGCTAAGGCTGAAGCTGAAGCCCTCAAGGCACAGCTCGAGGAAGTTGGCGCTGAAGTCGAACTCAAATAATACACCTGTCTTTCAGGTAATTAGGTTAAGAATCCCCTTAGCGGGAGATTCTTAACCTTTTGTGTCATAAAATACTATACGCCGGCCGGGCTGTCCTTCTAAGGTCTGAACACACGTATATTTTTGCCCGCGCCATTGCTTTTGAAAGCTCCGAAATGTGTCGCTTCCCGTTTTTGAGGCCGGAACCGCGACTTAATATGGCACAAAAAAATCCTCAAGGAAACCCACCGAATACATTTCATAGATGTCAGTTTCGATAGATAAACCCCGCATTAATTTTGCCTCGGTAAAGAACCCGCTACCGTATCCCGACTTCCTCGAAGTGCAGCTTAAGTCTTTCCGCGACTTCTTCCAGCTCGACACTCCTCCGGAAAAGCGTACCAACGAGGGCCTTTACAAGGTGTTTGCCGAAAACTTCCCTATTTCGGACACACGAAATAATTTCACACTCGAGTTCCTCGACTACTACATCGACCCGCCCCGGTATTCAATCGAAGAATGCCTCGAGCGCGGTTACTCGTACAGTGTGCCTCTGAAGGCCAAGCTCAAGCTGAGCTGTACCGACCCCGACCACGAGGACTTTGCTACCGAAATACAAGACGTCTATCTCGGTCCGATTCCTTATATGACAGACTCCGGCACTTTCGTTATCAACGGTGCCGAGCGCGTTGTCGTGTCGCAGCTCCACCGTTCGCCCGGTGTTTTCTTCGGACAGAGCACGCACGCCAACGGCACGAAGCTGTATTCGGCCCGCATCATCCCGTTCCGTGGCTCTTGGATTGAGTTCGCCACCGACATCAACAACGTGATGTATGCCTACATCGACCGTAAAAAGAAATTACCCGTTACCACACTTCTCCGTGCCATCGGCCTCGAGAGCGATAAGGACATTATCGAGATTTTCGGTCTGGCAGAAGAAATAAAGGTCAACAAGACAAACCTCAAAAAGGTGGTAGGCCGCAAGCTTGCCGCCCGTGTGCTCAAGACATGGGTGGAAGACTTCGTGGACGAGGACACCGGCGAGGTTGTGACCATCGAGCGTAACGAGGTCATAATAGACCGCGAGGTCGAACTTACCGAGGACGACATCGACGCAATCCTCGCGAGTGGCGTGCAGACAGTGCTCCTCCACAAGGAAATTGCCAACAGCAGCGACTACTCCATCATATTCAACACCCTCCAGAAGGACCAGTCTAACTCCGAGAAGGAGGCTATCCAGTATATCTACAGACAGCTCCGCAACGCCGAGCCGCCGGATGATGCCAGCGCCCGCGAAGTAATCTTCAACCTGTTCTTCTCGGAGAAGCGCTACGACCTCGGCGACGTGGGCCGTTACCGCATAAACCGCAAGCTCGGCCTGACCACGAGCATGGACGTGAAGGTTCTCACCAAGGAGGATATCATAGCCATTATCCGCTACCTCATAGAGCTCATCAACACCCGCGCCGACGTCGACGATATCGACCACCTGTCGAACCGCCGCGTGCGTACCGTGGGCGAGCAGCTCTACAACCAGTTCGGTGTCGGTCTGGCCCGTATGAGCCGCACTATCCGCGAGCGTATGAACGTTCGCGACAACGAGGTGTTCACACCCACCGACCTTATCAACGCCAAGACAATCTCGAGCGTTATCAACACCTTCTTCGGCACCAACGCGCTGAGCCAGTTCATGGACCAGACCAACCCCTTGGCCGAAATCACCCACAAGCGCCGTCTGTCGGCTCTCGGCCCCGGCGGTCTTTCGCGTGAGCGTGCCGGCTTCGAGGTGCGCGACGTGCACTACACCCACTACGGACGTCTTTGTCCTATCGAAACGCCTGAAGGCCCGAACATCGGTCTTATCAGCTCGCTCTGCGTGTATGCCAAGATCAACGACCTCGGCTTTATCGAAACTCCCTACCGCAAGGTAGAGGACTCGAAGGTGAACCTCGACAACAACGACGTTGTGTACCTCACCGCCGAGCTGGAAGAGGGCAAGATGATTGCCCAGGGCAATGCTCCCCTCAATCCCGACGGAACATTTATCCGCACCACTGTCAAGGCTCGCCGCGACGCCGACTTCCCCGTCGTTCCGCCGTCGCAGATCGAGCTTATGGACGTGTCGCCCACACAGATCGCCTCGATAGCAGCTTCGCTCATTCCCTTCCTTGAACACGACGACGCCAACCGCGCCCTCATGGGATCGAACATGATGCGACAGGCTGTTCCGCTGATGCGTTCGGAAGCCCCCATCGTGGGTACCGGCATCGAGGCTCAGCTTATCCGCGACAGCCGCACGCAGATTACTGCCGAAGGCGAGGGCGTGATAGAGTTCGTGGATGCCAAGGTGATCCGTATCCGCTACGACCGTACCGAAGAGGAAGAATTTGTGGCCTTTGAGGACGCCGTGAAGGAATACCGCATACCCAAGTTCCGCAAGACCAACCAGAGCACCACTATCGACCTCCGTCCTATCTGCAACAAGGGTCAGCGCGTGAAGGCCGGCGACATACTTACCGAAGGATATTCTACCGAAAACGGCGAGCTCGCTCTCGGACGCAACCTCAAGGTGGCATTCATGCCCTGGAAGGGTTACAACTATGAGGACGCCATCGTGCTTAACGAGCGCGTGGTCCGCGACGATATCCTTACCTCGGTGCATGTCGACGAATATTCGCTCGAAGTGCGCGAAACCAAGCGAGGCATGGAGGAACTCACATCGGATATCCCCAATGTGAGCGAGGATGCCACCAAGGACCTCGACGAACGCGGCATTATCCGTGTCGGCGCCCACGTCGTGCCCGGCGACATCATGATAGGCAAGATTACTCCTAAGGGCGAATCCGACCCCACACCCGAAGAAAAGCTGCTCCGCGCCATCTTCGGCGACAAGGCCGGCGACGTCAAGGACGCCTCGCTGAAGGCCTCGCCTTCGCTCAAGGGCGTTGTAATCGGCACCAACCTGTTCTCTCGTGCTGCCAAGAAGAAAAAGAGCAAGAGCGTCAACGCCCTCCTGCCCAAGCTCGACGAGGAGTACGAAGAACGCAAGGAACGCCTGCTCGACCGTCTTATCCAGAAGCTCCTCGTGCTTACCGACGGAAAGACATCCAACGGTGTTACCGACTTCCTCGGCAGCGAGATCGTGCCCAAGGGTGCCCGCTTCACTTCGGGAGCTCTACGCACTATCGACTACGACACTCTCAGCCTGAGCAACTGGACCGACGACGAACACAAGAACGACCTCATACGCCGCACTATTGTCAACTACCTCCAGAAAGCCAAGGAAATCGACACCGAGCTGCGCCGTAAGAAATTCGACATCTCTATTGGCGACGAGCTGCCCTCGGGCATCATGCAGATTGCCAAAGTATATATAGCCAAGAAGCGTAAAATCAGCGTGGGCGACAAGATGGCAGGCCGCCACGGTAACAAGGGTATTGTGTCGCGCATCGTGCGCCAGGAAGACATGCCCTTCCTTGCCGACGGCACTCCTGTCGACATTGTGCTCAACCCTCTGGGTGTGCCTTCGCGAATGAACCTCGGCCAGGTGTTTGAAACCGTTCTCGGCTGGGCCGGCCGCGAGCTCGGCGAGAAGTTCGCTA
>Ga0137302_10703_pt1 | contig 10685 bp, 7 predicted proteins | sample Ramsor2O_GlcNAcB_FD_97184 | JGI IMG/M metagenome (GOLD analysis project Ga0137302, IMG submission 97184) | Mouse cecal microbial communities from Vienna, Austria - N-Acetylglucosamine amended with D2O_GlcNAcB | ecosystem: Host-associated > Mammals > Digestive system > Large intestine > Cecum... | reverse complement strand
TTCATAATTTTCCTGCTCCATTCCTTTATTAGAGATCATATTAAGTACATTAAACAGGAAATGCGGGTTAATCTGTGCCTGCAACATATCCAGATTTGCCTGCAGTACCAGAGAATGATTCTGTATCTCACGCTCAATGGAATCATTCAGTCTGGTTCTCAGATCCTGAAAAGACTGATTCAGCGACTCAATCTCATCGCCTTTATTTTTTAACACAATCTGTTCCGGCAGATTACGAATCTCTATTGACTCCATACACTGCTGCAGTTCCCGGATAGGTCTTGTCAGATACTTTGAAAAAACACTCATACCAATAAAGGCAATAAAAGCACTGATTAACCCAATCGCAATGACAATCCTGCGCATATCGTATACCGGACTCATTAATTTACTGTAATCCTGTACAAGTAATATTGTAATATCCCAATCGTGAATTATTTTTTTACCAAATATCTCTTTATTATTCAATTGGGGATTTTCATAGTCCGTAACCTGATCCTTTTCCTTCTTAGCGTCCTTCTTAGCAACTTCCTGATAATACTCCAGCAATCTTGTATCTTCTACATTTTTTTGATATAATACCTGATCTCCATTTAAAACAACAATACGATAATCTTCCTGCTGGGGCAGAATAAATATATTTTCAAACTCTTCGTTTTTTACCTGTACTTCAATATACCCCATGTCAATATTGTGGCCTCTTAACACTCTTGCCAGACCAAAGACTTTCTGGTGTGAATTTTCCCAGGGATCATCATAGGGTGCAATCAAAATACTTTTCCCCTGGGCCCGCTGCGCCTGTTCTGCCCACGGCAGTTGATTTACAATACTCTTACTGTTTTGTGGTTTGACATAATTATTGTTATTACTGGTAAAAAAATCTCCTTTTTTATTAAATACATTTACCCCATAAAAATTCTGGGACAGTGAATCCCGGTGTATAATTTGATTAATATTAACTCTGGCTTTATTAATGTCATATGCATCTTCTATCGTATCAGGTTTAATGTAAGTAATGGTGGCCATTTCCTCCATAAACTCCCTGCTCGCAATAAAATCCCATGAAATAAATTCCATGGGTTTTAACAATTGACTCAGTTGATTTGCCAGTTTATCGGTCATGACCTTTAAATTCTCTTTACTGTTTTTTTCCAGTGTTTCTGAACTGTAGTAATAGAAAACAAAACTGATTGCCATAATTAATACAATAGTAACGATGGAGAATGCTGCAAAAATTTTATTACGAAAGCTCATACGAATGCCTCTCTTTGCTTTAGATCATCCCTTGACTGCACCAGACGTCATTCCACCAATTATCTTCTTATTAAATATAAGAAATAAAATCAGCGGCGGGATTGTAATCAAAACCACGTCTGCAAATACTAAGTTCCAGGAACTTGCATACTGTCCCATAAAATTGTAAATTGATGTCTGCACGGTGACATTTTTCGCCCCCGGAAAAAAGTATAAAGGATTCACAAAGTCATTAAAAATATTAACGGATACCAGAATAATTACAGTGGATGTTACCGGTTTTAATAAAGGAAAGATAATATTAACAAAAAACCGTATTCGTCCGCATCCATCCATTAGTGCTGCCTCATCTAATTCCTTTGGAATTGTAGCAATGTAACCTTTGTAAACCATTATGGAAAATGGTGTAAACAGTGCTACTTCTACTAATATAATGCCAATCAGTGTTTTAAACAAGCCAAGCCCGCTCAGCACCCATATGGTAGGAACAATAGCCGGAGGCATCATGAGCCCAAGCATAAACAGCAGATTAATGATTGTTACCGGCTTGCCTTTACGTCTCTGCAGTACAAATGCAGCCATGGAACATACGATGATCATGATTGCAAGTGAGAAAAAAGTAATCAGCGCACTATTGTAAAATCCTCTTATAATCATCCCATGCTTTGTCTGCAGTACCGTTAAATAATTTTCTGCGATATGTAATGACTGAGGCAGACTCATGTTCATTTCTCCTGCCTCCATCTTATCCTTAAAGGATGTAAGCAGTACGAAGAGAAATGGAACTCCAAAGATGACAAGGGACAGCAGAACTGCCGATGCTTCTATTAATATACAACGGATCCGTTTCACTATAATTCCACCTCCTTTTTAGTCAGGCTTATATATAACGGAACAATTACTATTGAAATTAACAGGAATAAAATGACATTTCCAGCAGTGGAAATACCATAAAACCCGGCGGAATACTGTTTGTATATAATTGATGCCAGCTGGTCACTGGCAAATCCTGGTCCTCCTTTAGTCATCGCCCAGACTAGTTCAAAGCTTTTCAGCCCTCCGATTAAAGATAACAGGATTACTGTATTTCTGGAAGAACAGGACAGGGGAACCGTAATATTCCAGAATTTATCCCATGCATTCCCACCGTCTGCCATAAGTGCTTCATTGTATTCCTGGGGTATTGCCATAATTCCCGATATATAGATAACGGTTGCAACTCCAACTCCTTTCCAGACATCCACAAAAGCTACGGATAGAAGTGCCAGTCCCGGGTTTCCCAGCCAGTCAACCGACGGAAGATGCAAAGCATTTAAAGCCTGATTAATCAGTCCCCGTGTGGGGTGCATTAAACTCAAAAACGTTATTCCAACTGCCAACCCGCTGATAAGATTTGGAAAATACACAATTGTTCTGACAAAATTCTTGGTCTTTAACTTGGAACACAAAAAGTTAGCCAGTAAAAGTCCCAGTACAACCTTTGAACCAGATGTTACGAAAGCATAAATAAATGTGTTCTTAAATCCAATCGATAAAGACGGCTCCATTAAAAATGTTTTAAAGTTATCAAGCCCTATGAACTGCCATTCTGTTAACGTCCACCTGGTGAAACAAAAGAAAAAGGAAGACAGCATTGGAATCAGAAAGATGATTACAAAAATAATCCCAGCCGGTGCCAAAAATAAGTAAGAGTAAAATTTTTTATTCATCATTACCTCCATCATCATTTATAAAAACAGATCTGCAAGACATCTGCAGACCTGCTTAAATAATTTTTACCAGCCTTCAAGTCCCAACTGCTTTGCCTGTTTGATTACGTCCTGATCATAAGTTTCTGCACATTTCTTTGCATCTGTCATATTGCTTGCACACTCTACACATATCTGCGGCAGATTAGGTCCTTTTACAGGCGACTCAAATTCCAGCGCAGAAGCAATTTTCCCGGATTCAAAATAAGGAAGCAGATCTTTGACTGCAGGATATACGTCATCAGGTAATTCAACACCTTTTACAACATAAGGACCTAAAGGTTTCTCTGCTTTTGCAAATATTTCTACCCCTTCTTTTGATACAAAAAATTCAATCCATTTCTTTGCTGCATCCAGATTTTCGGCATTTTTGTTGATATAATAAGCATTCGGCTGCCATACAGTAAGACCATTTGGCTCAGCTGAATCCCCCGGCTGTGCAAACATGCCGATATCATTTATCTGGTCAGGATAAGATGCTGCAATAGACGCCAGCGCCCCAGACAGCATTGGGAACATGACACCACTGCCTTGTGCCAGCATTTTATACGCATCTTCCGGCGTTGCAGCCAGAAAGTCCTCATTGAAATAACCCTTTTCCCCAATTTCATAAAGTTTCTCTAAACCTCTTAATGCAATTGGTGTTTCTGCAAAGTTTGCTTTATTAGCAGAATACTTTGCTGCAAAATCCGGCATTTGTGCCTGCACATTGTAGAAGTCAGAGAGCAGGATCAGCTGAGCCCATCCGGGACTTGCATATGCTCCGATTACAGGTGTCTTGCCTGCTTCTTTAATCTTTTCACAGTTTGCCAGTAGTTCATCCCAGGTCTTTGGCACGGTAAGTCCCAGTTCTTCATAAACTTTTTTATTATACATCCATGCACCAGCCTGTGTGGAGTTCGCCGGTACCCCATAGATTTTTCCCTCTACCGTCACGGTCTTTAGATAGCTTTCATCTATGTTACTGATATATGATTCATTTGTGAGATCCAGAAAGTTTTTAGCAGGATCCATCGTGGTTAATAAGGAACCGGAATTAAAAAAAGTAATATCGGACATATCTCCTGTAGCAAATCTGGTCTGCCTTATATTTTGCCCCTCAGTTCCACTTGGTATATCTTCCACTTCGGTCACAATGTTATACTTTTCTTCTATCGCAGCGATGACTGCATTTAACCCTTCGTGAGGAGTCTCACGATCCATCAATAATGTAACAGTCTGCTGTTCATTACTATCTTCCCCTTTTGTCCCCTGGGTATCTGTGGCTTCAGATATTCCGGCTGCTGATGTAACGGTATCCGTACCTTTTGCTGCATTGCTTTCTCCGCCGGTACCACCGCCGCATCCGGCAAGCGACATCATAAGAATCGCTACACTTACTCCTAATGCTATCCCTTTACTTCTCTTCATCATATTCTTTTCCTCCTAACGATTGTTTGTAAAAGTATACTAACATGACTGTAAAATCAATTGTATAGACAAACTCACACAGCAAACCGGATTTTTCAGCACTCTTTAAAATATCATTGGCAATTGAGGCAGAATATCTCCTGCTACCATCCCTTCCGGCAAATTTACTTTTTCTAACCGAACCTGATAAGGGGTTTTATTATCTATCTTTATCTGAAGCGCATCTTCCTCGCATTTCATTGCAACTTGCAGCATTCCACCGGCAACCTGCATCGAGTATTCCTGTACCCTGAGTATGGTAAAGTCGGGACACAAAATAACGGCCTTTTCACCGCAATCAATCCTGACGCCCGCCAAATACCGATAAAACAGCGTCAAAGGACCACCGCTCCATGCATGGTTTCTGGTACCCAGAATCGCAAAATCTTCCCACAAGGTTGCATTTTCATTTCGTATCAGAGGCATGTATCTGTTCATAATTCTGTTAAACGCACTCCTGGTATATCCCATCTTAAAAAGTGCTTCACTTACATAGACCTCCATATAAGGGGTACAATTATAAGTTGTTATCAGAATTTTCTTAATATCCTCAAAGTGATCCTCCTTAGCTAATCCGCTGAGAACTGCCAATGCATTTGCTCTTTCATCTACGATTTCACCCGATCCGTAATAATTGCCTTTCCAAAAATGCTCTTCAAATTTCTGCTCTATGGATGCCATACGATTTGTAAGGAAATCATGATGCTCCAGCCTGGACAGGCATTCCCCCGCACGTTTTGCAAATGAAAGCGCCATATAATACCAGGCATTTTCCAGCACAGTCTTATCCTGGTTATACAGATGGTCAAACCAATACCAGTCACCAGATCTGCTCTCTATGAGCCCCACTTCATTCATGCTCCACAGCCTGAGGTAACGAACCATAGGCTCAAAAGCCATTTCCAGAATCTCTGCATCCCCGGTAAATTCATAGTAGACGGATATCATCCCTAATTCACTGATTGCATTTAAACTTTGTGAGGGAAGTTCGCTAAAATTGATTCCTGGTACATTACCCACCAGACAATCCCCTTTTCTTAATGATATGAAGTTATGTATCGCTTTCTTAAGCAGTAAAACCGCATTCTGATCCAAGGTATAAAAGATCTGAGGTGCCTGGACGGAGACATCCCCAATCCATTGTCCCCGCTCCCGGTCAGGACAGTCCATAAAATTATCCCTCATACAAAATTTTAATGTTCTGGCACATTTTTTAATTAAGATGTTGACTTCCTCATTATCGGTGTGCATGAGACTCATAAATTCCGTATCATACTCACAGATACGGTATCCAAGCCTTATAATGGCAACACTATCCGGGATATAAAAATGGAGTTCCTCACAAGCCATATAATCATAATTTAAGTATTGGTTATAACCTTTTTTACATATGTATTCCGTCCTGTGTCCGGCATATTGATGCATCTCATCGCCGGGTCCTCCATTTACTGTATAACGGTCATTTCTGATCTCTATGGTTTCGTTCCCCTCTGCTTCCACCTCTATATAAGCCATAACATGCAGGGCTGTAGGAAGCTTTACGACATATCTGCCATCTGTTTTCCTATAATCTACGGCAATGACAGGTGAAAAAGTAAGCAGCGGTACCGGACGCTCATAAAGACTCCCAAAATCTTCCCTACAGTGGGTAACGGCATCTTTAAGCATTTCATCATTTATCTCATCATTTGCATTATATCCAATATTGAAACCTCCGTATAAATAGGATGGTTCCGGCAGGGCTGTCTCAAAGAAACCTGGATGACGCAGACACTTCGTTGAGGAGTCACTGTATATACCCAACTCTTCACACGCAAATATCAGACCTGCCGATTTAAGCGGCACATTGTTCCTTCCTCCGTTCCCATAATGCCATACAAGAACTTCCATAACATTCTGCCCTGCTTTTATAAAATCCGAAATGACAACCTTATCTACATATCCACTGCTTTCCCCATATGCGTCCCGGAACAATCCTCCATCCAGTACGCATAACTTCCGGTTTATTGATAAGAAATATCTGGTATCTGCTGATATATAAAGAATATAATTACCTTCTTTCTCCACCTCAAAAACCTTTTTAAAATATACCCAGTCATTATCCAGGCGATTATTCTCTTCCCAAATCCATTCTGCACCTGTCAGCATCTCTATTATCCTCCCCATAATTAATTTTATTTTCTTTGAAAATCAGATGGAAGTTCTCCTGTAATATTTTTAAACACACGGCTAAAGTAAGCTGCATCTTCATATCCTACCAATTTAGCAATTTCCCATAACCGTAAATCAGGTTGTGCACGCATGACCTCCTTTGCTTTATCTATTTTCATCTTCATAAAATATTCTTTAAATGAAGTTTTCTTATAAGTTCGGAACAGTCTGCTAAAATATGTCTGTGAAATACCAAAGTAATCACAGACCATCTCCATGCTCAGAACTTCATTTATATGATTATTCAGATAATCTTCTATGGAATCCAGAAAGATTTCTTTACCTGTTTTTTCTGTTTCCGGCTTTCCCTGGGAGATACTTCTATGCAGAATGAACCAGAAACTCTCCATTAATTCCCCCATATTGTTGGCATAACAAACCGCCTCTTCCAGCAGCATACTGTCTTCCAGGGTATCTGTATGGATATATTTGGACGCAAAATAAAGAATTGTCCGCAGGCTTTTCTCTACATGAATAAGGGGACATTCATTTCTTTCCCACTCACTGAATAACCTGATTGTAGCTCTTTTCAGTTCCTCAACCTTATAATCCTTAATATAATGAGTCATCTGATCAACCACTGTGTCTGAGAGGACTACTGCCAGATCTTCCTGAGGCTCTAAACTGCTGATCTCAATAAATACTGTTTTTGATACTATTATTCTTGCATTTATTTCTTTTATCAGATTATGTACCGTATCTGCAAAGTCCTGAAGCATAATTTTTTTTGCTGAATAAACAGCAGTGTAATATTCTCCCCCGCACCAGACCCGGGTAAACTCTTTCATTTTTGTAACGATATCCCTGTCTGCAATCAAAATAACCTCGGATTCATCTCTGCATGCCAATACCCAATAATGTCCCCCGGTATTCATATCAAAATTTATTTCCAGTTCATTTATCTGCATGCCATAGCGAAATGGAATACCTTTTTTACGAATTACCCCTATGTAATATCTGTCATTCATTAGATATCTGTTTATATCCGAAACTGTGTATTCATTTTTTACAATTAAATTTCGAAAACAGTCGTACTGTTTCTTTTGATACTTTTCATTTAACGTATCTCTTAGTTTATCCATGAGCGTATTTATCTTGTTTAAACTGATTGGTTTTAATAAATATTCTACGACACCATAGCGAATCGCACTCTGGGCAAACTGAAAATCCTGATATCCGCTGATAATGACAAGTTCTATATCCAGATTGCGCGCCCTGATCTGCCGGATGAGCTCAATACCATCCATAACCGGCATTCGAATATCTGAAAATACCATATCCGGGCATTTTTCTTCAATTAAAGAAAGTGCCTCTTCACCAGAACGAGCTTCTCCCACCACCTGCATATCCGGGTAATGGCGGTCAATTATATTTTTCAGAGTTCGAAGTGCTAATGGTTCATCTTCTGCAATAATTATTTTATACATATACAGCCTCTCTTAACTTTTTCTTCTCTATCATAACAGCTTGTGCCGGTAAATTATATGGATAAACAAACACACAATACTGTAATTTTCAGCACACCATTATTGTATTTCAATGTCATACTTTAGGCTAATGGTTATTTTTACCATGTTATTTCCTTGCATTTAACAATATAAAAATAGCTGGCAGTCAGAATCATTCTAACTGCCAGCTATTTTTATATTAATATCCCCACCCCAGAAATAATCATCGTCCCCACCGACAAGATCTTACTATATTCCCATATCCGATTCCCTCCAAAACATGCAAAAGGATACATCGGAAGAGAATGAAGCAGGAGAAGCGTTGTTCCCAGAGCACATACTTCCTGCCAGAATACAGATTGATCCTGCCATGCTGCTCCTGCCCCAACCAGCAGTAGTATTGCCAGCCATTCAAACAGCCCCTCCAATCCCATACTTCTGGAAAACTTTGAAGTACGCTGGTATTTCTCAGGATAAAAACGACCTGCCATTGGCCAATAACCGCCCAGTCCCGTGACAAGCACTGAAATCAATAGTCCGCCTCTGGTCACTCGGAAATGCCATTTTTCCCTTGACAGTAAAACAAATAACAGTCCTCCCGCCAAAGAAGATGCCAGTAAAACGGTAACTGCTGCTGCTTTTACTCCCAAATCTGTAATTCCACCCCCAAATAATAAAGACGGTAATAAAATCAGCAGATTTAAAAGTGCAAAAAGGAAAATCTGCATAGAAACAGAGCTTCTTTTTACAGGTATCGTAGTCCAAATATCAAATCCGGTTGCGATGGCGAGGGTACTTTGAAACCACAGGCGTATTGTGCCGGTGATCCCATAGTGCTTCAGCATTTGCATATACCCCGTTATATGATAGCCATTGTTTTCAAATAGCTTCCAGGAAGCTACGTTGTCATCTTTTACAGTGGCAGCCGCCGTCTCACATCCCTGTTCTTTTAAAAACTGCGTTGCTTTTTGATAAAGCTGGGTTCCTACTCCCTTTCCGGCATATTTATTTTTTACAAAACAGGTTTCCACATACCCTATTTTCTGATTATTTTTAGCCGAAAATACTTTATAGGAAGCCATACCGGCAATCTCGTTATCCACAATTGCTAAAAATGCATTTTGCGGTTTTTGAAATGCGAGGCCTTCCACGATTCCAAAGCTTTGCCTGCCGGTTTTCCATACTAGTTCCGCTTCTTCTTTTTCCATTTTCCGTATTTGTATGCCGTTCAATATTCGTTCTCCTCCATGCCTTTTAAAAACTGCCGATACCACTGAATCTCAAAGTTAAATACCGCTATCCCATAGTCTAATGTCGCTATCTGATATTGAAACCGGTCCATTGCCCCCTGATCCTCTGTATATTGCTCCAGCTGAGGCGCAATGGATTGCATAATGTTTTCTTTTAATTTAACCAGGGACTGCTGCTCCTGGGTTATCTGCTCCAGATAGGTGTTCAGTAATGGGGCTCTTTTTATCTTATCCACCTGTCCCAGAAAAAACAGCTTTGCAAGTTCCATGTTCTTGGCCTTTTTGTGATTCATTGGCTGTTCTTCCCAATCATAAAAAGCACTGCGCCCTTTATCTGTAATGGAATACATTTTTTTATTTACTCCGTTTTCAACATATTCCTCACTGGTAATCATTCCGGCTGTCAATAATTTCTGCAGTGCAGCCTGAAGGCTGCCCGCACTGTCTGAGCACATTAATGAAAAATGATTTTTGATTCGGCTTCTCATCTCATATCCGGTCATATCCCGCATCATTAATAATCCTAAAATAATTTTATCCATCTGCTGCTCTATTCCTCCTTGTCTCTTTGCAGTATCTCTAATAGATATATCTCTTTTAGAGATATTAACATGATGTGGAAACTCTGTCAACCATAAATTCACTCTTTTATTCATGCAAGAGCAGCAGGCGCTAAGAATATCCTTAACGCCCGCTGCCCCGGTCTCTGCTATACGTATTTTCTGCTAGATGTAATTATCACTCTATCTAATCATTCGAATACCACCAGCTTATTTTCCGGCTCTCTGCCCTCAAATATATCTATCAGCGCCTGTGCCGTCACCAATGAGGTCGCTTCGTAGTTCTCATAAGTCTCTGCCGATGTATGGGGAGTGGCTATGTATTGAGGAAAGGAAAACAGCGGATTAGCCGGATCTGCCGGTTCCTGTTCAAATACATCCGTCCCCATCCCGGCAGCTTTACCCGATCTGAGCGCTTCCGCCAGCGCCTTCTCGTCTACCAGGCTTCCTCGTGCCGTATTCACCAGCAGAACTCCGTCTTTCATTTTTGAAATAGACCCTTTATTGATTATATGCCTGGTTTCTTCGTTTGCAGGCAGATGCAGCGAAATGATGTCGCTGTATTTAAGCACCTCCTCCATGGTGGCTAATTCTACTCCGTATATCTCTGCTTGTCTGTAATCCGGGAATTTATCACAGGCAATGATCCTGGGTCCAAAGCCCTGTAGTCTTCTCGCCACATTTCTGGCGATTGCACCAAATCCAAGAAGTCCCACCGTACATTTTCCCAGCTCGTGTGACATGATCCTATCCCATTTTCCCTCT
>Ga0137302_10698_pt1 | contig 10773 bp, 12 predicted proteins | sample Ramsor2O_GlcNAcB_FD_97184 | JGI IMG/M metagenome (GOLD analysis project Ga0137302, IMG submission 97184) | Mouse cecal microbial communities from Vienna, Austria - N-Acetylglucosamine amended with D2O_GlcNAcB | ecosystem: Host-associated > Mammals > Digestive system > Large intestine > Cecum... | reverse complement strand
GTCGTTCATGCTTCTATCAGACTCTGAAGGAAATCGAGAGTGTCGTATCAGTCAACATCCAACCATTATTCTGACGGTCATTATGCGTAAAATCACTACTAAATACATCTTTGATCGACATCCTAATCTTGGGTGGCTGATGTATAACCTCTGGTTGATTAATTCCGAATACGCCTACTATGAGGCAAGATACCAGTATCGCGACTCATGGGCAACAGGGGGTTACCCTCATATCATCGTTGCATGTCCCAACGGTATATTGTACAGGGTATACATTGATAAGGAATTGAATCCGTTCTACGAGCAGGTTTCTCCTGAAATGCACATATTCCGAACCGCCTTCGGTGATCAGTATGAATATATCTTAAGCCAATATGGACTGCCGGAGGCTCTGTTCTAAAGCCAATCGTCTCTCCCTCTCACAATCCGAGAGGGAGATTCAATCCCCTGAAACAAAAAATTCAAAACTATAATATCAAAAAATATGATCAATCAATTAAACAATTCCACAAATTTTTCCTATAACCAAACGGAAGAGCTCAGCAATAAAGCTGATTCAATACAATTCAACAACAATATAAACTCAAATCCAATTAACAAAATGACAACAGAAAAAAACACCTTACTGGACATCATGAGACAAGTTCAGGAAGCCGCAGGCATGAACTGGGCATACATCGTAAAGGACTCCGAAAAGTTATATTGCGAAGGTATTAGTTATACCCTCGAATATGATGAAGACTGCGAGGAGGAAGAATATGCTATGACAGTTTGTTGCTTTGGTCCAACAACCATTAAAATGCCTTGTATGCCGGAAGATTTCGATGCGAATGATGAAAGACAGGTCGCCGCCTGTATGTGGGCCAACCATGAGATCCTGTGTAATGAGTTCCACTACGGAAGTGGCACTCTTGAAGACAAATGCGGGATAATTAACGCTATCGCAATGCAGTTATATCATCTCAGAGCCTTCTCACCGAAGTTCTACAAGGACAATCCGGGCTTTTCAGAATCGTTTAAAAGCCTTCGCAACTACAATTATGCTAAACGACGCGCAAAAGAAATCCATGCGAAGTTACAAGAGGAAGGTCGTATGTATTAATAAACTTCATGTCCTGATACATACGCTATAGTAGCGATTTACACTTTCGGAGTGTATTCACGGAAGTACCGGTCAGCTTACTTACATTTCGCAGACTGATACCCTTTCGCAAAAGTCGTAGCTCTTCGGTATATTCCACTTGCATTATGTCGGCGGTTTTGTGGTAGCCGGGTTTTCGGCCCACACGACCGCCGGCATTTATGTAATTGACATACCCGCTCTCCATGCGTTCCCTGATTGTACGACGCTCCATTCTCGCTACTTCGGCAAGTATCGTGACCATAAACTGACTCATAGCGTTTATTTTGCCATCAGAAGTCAGAGTCTCGATATTATAGTTGTCAATATAAAGCGACACTCCGGATTCATTCAATCGCTCGATTACTTCAAGCACCTGTACGGTATCGCGTCCCAGACGGCTTAACTCAGTTACCATTACCTTTTCTATATGGTTGACAGAGATATAATCAAGCATAGCAACCAGTTCGCCCCTGTTTTTGTTTGAGGTGGCTCCGCTGATCTGTTCACAGAACACTTTCTCGACATTCCAGCCTCGTCGCCCGGCAATCTCATTGAGGTCGTTGACCTGACGTTGGTTGTCCTGAATGCGTGTTGACACACGCGTGAATATTACTACTTTACACATTGACACATCGTTTTAATCCTGTTCGTATCAAGCGAATTTACAAGATTAAAACGATGTGTCAGTTTTTCGTAAAGCTAAAAAATACTGGATTCTGCTGGCTTAGGCAAAAGCCTCATAACGGCTCCGGTTAAGAAATGCTATCACATCCGAGCCCAAGTACCAATACTTGTCACTTTCACGGATATATGATAACAGTCCGTTATCACGGTATTTTTTCACAAGACGTTCATCGACACCAAGCAGCAACCGTATCTCCTTATTATTATAAAGAGCCTTGGGATTAAGCTGGATTTTAGTAGTTTCCAGTCCGCTCCTGAGGTCATTGAGCTCAGCTCTCAGGCTCTTTATTTCTTTTATAAGGGTGGTAACCAAGTTGTCGTTGATCGGTTCGGGGTTATTCGTTGACATCTACATACATTGAGATGGGGTTTTGTAAGTTATATACTGAAATCCCGATATTGTCTACATAAATTTCACCGGTCAACCACCATAACAGACAATACACCCCCTCAAACCTCTCACTTGAAAACTATCGCCACCGGCATTTCACCGCATTTTACCGCATAATACGCTGTCGTAAAACTATCAACAAATCAACAAACGCCTGATAATCAATCATAAAAACAATCATTTCTTTCTTCAACGAGGAGGAGTATTAATTGAAAATCGGCTGAAAATATCAGCATAAATATTTGAAATATAGGCGATTGACAAGCTTTAGAATGAACTTGTCAATCGCTTTTTATGTTGTTTTACCGCAAAATAAACTTGTCTATTTTCAGGTAGTTAGCTCGCCGGAAATTTGTTAACTTGCCTATATTTTAGTAAATTCGCACCATATTCCTACCTTGGTGAGTATTAAAACGTGAAATTATGGGCAGACAAAAGAGACCGTTCCCTTTAGGGCATTTCCGCCTTCGGTATCCGAAAAACTATGACAAGGCCAAGGCGTATCCGATAGAGATTGAATACATCTTCGGCGGCCGTCCTTTGCGACGCAGTATGAATATATCAGTCACCGTTGCCGACTGGAATCCGAACGGCAATAATGGCAGGGGTGAAATTCGTGCCTCTGTGCCGGACTGCGTGCGGTTCAACAATCTGCTGTTGGCGAAAATCAACAAGGTGGATGCCGGACTGAATGAGTATCATCTGAAATTCCCCGGTCAAGTCAACGAAGAGGTTATCTCAGCTTTTCTCGATGACAAACCTTTGACGCGAAAAGACAGGGGCGAGGATTTCGTGGAGTTTGTCTTGAAGCGTCTTGCCTCGGAGTATAACCGCAACAAGATTGGCTACAGCCGTTACAAGAACGGCCAGAGTGCCATGAATATCTTTCAGCAGTTCCTGCGGGCTACTGGAAACGGCACTCACAAGCCAGACGGACTATATATAGGTGAGCTTACGCCGGAGCTGATTGACAAGTATATCAAATGGCGGCGCGACTTCAAGAATAATTCAGATGCCACAATCAATCAATCATTCGTTGACCCCTATACTGAAAGGATGTGAGGCAGCATGCAAGATGGGACTGATTGAGCCTGAGGTAAACGCCATGCTTCAGGATATGCGTATTCAGGAGAAAGTGACACTCGAATCCGAGGGCGAAAAGGAGTTTGACGGCCACAACCTCAGCAAGGAGCAACTTGCCAAACTCGTGGAGTTTTATCAAAACGATACAGAGCCTCGCCGCAAGGAATTTATTGAAATGTTCCTCTTTGCCTTTCATGCGTGTGGTCTCCGCATTGTAGATGTGATGACACTGCAATGGGCACACATAGACTTTGAGAAGAAAGAGCTGAGTAAGATCTTGATTAAGACCAGTAAACGCCACAAAATTCCACTTCCGGAGCCAGCATTACGCATACTCCACAAGTGGCAGGGGATGGCTCGCCGGAGTAAATATGTATTCGACCTTGTGAAGGATTCGCTCAGTCTTAACGATGCGGATGCACTCTACCGTGCGAGAAATACGGCGACCAAAAATATCAACCAATCACTGCGAGTGGTGGGTGAACGGTTGGAGCTTCCTTTTCCCCTTTCATTTCACACGGCTAGACACACCTTCGCCGTGCTTGCCATCAATGATGGACTTACCATGACTGTTGTAAGCCGTCTGCTTGGGCACAGCTCTACCGACATCACCGAAAAGGTCTATGCAAAACTGCTCCCCCAAACCCTCACCGCCGAAGTTGAAAAACTTCACTACTCCTTCCTCCCAGAAGAAATGTAACTAACATCATCCCAATGCGATAATATTCACAAATAAAACCCAATACCAATGAATGAAATTGAACTCGTCCGATCCAAAATCTATGAGTATCGAGGTCAGCGCGTAATGCTCGATAGTGATTTGGCTGAACTTTATGGAGTCACCACCGGTAATTTTAATAAAGCAGTCAAGCGTAATATAGAGCGTTTCCCTGATGATTTCATGTTCCAACTGAATGATGAGGAGTATTCAAACTTGAAATTCCAAATTGGAATAGCAAGTTCCTATGGCGGTCGTCGCACAAACCCGTATGTATTCACCGAACAAGGTGTTGCGATGTTGTCAAGTGTATTGAGAAGCGAAGCTGCAATACGAGTAAACATCAGCATAATGAGAGCCTTTGTCATGGTGCGTCAAGCATTGATGCAGCCTTCGAATGAATTCAAGCAGCTGCGCAAGAGTGTAAATCAGCTGAAGGAATATATAGAGGAGATTCTGGCTGACCAGAATGATATCAACGAAGAAACCCAGGCCCAGCTCGATGCTATTTCGGAATCGCTCGCTGAATTACAAATGAAGAAATCTACTCCCCGAAAGAGAATCGGTTTCCAGCCATCTGATGATTCCACCGAATTATAATCTGTTGTTGGCAACAATCATTTAGTCAGCAACAAAATAATCCAACCAAGTTTAAAGGAGGTGTAGAGCCTCCTTTTTTATGCCTGTATCTGACTTTTGTAACGTAATCTTGGATACTAGAGTGCCGGAATTTAGTGCCGATTGTGTGATTTAGTTATACCGTGCTAAATATCAGGGCATTTCGTGCGCAATATTTCTAAATCGATGGCGAAAGAGATACTTTTGCAGCCGATTTGAAAATAATGGCGGAGGAATCCGCAGCGCAAAAAGAATAACGATAACGTAAATGCCAAAATCAAGTAACACAATCACCACAGCGGAGGATATGCTCAAAAGAATCCTCCATCTGCTTGAGGAATCGCAGGAACGAAGCACCTCAGGCAATGGCACTTCAGACGAGTGCCGCATCTACACCAACAAGGAGCTGATGAAACTGCTCGGTGTGGAGAGCCGCTATCTCAAAAACCTCAGGGATAATGGTTATCTCTCCTATTCCCGACACGGGGATAAGTTCTGGTATACACAGAATGATGTTGACACATTTCTACAACGCTTCAAGTATGAAGCATTTGCCTGTGGAGGCGGTGCAATATGTTGACGCTCTCAGACATCATCAAGTTGCTTCCGGCTCATGTTGATGAAACCACTCACAATGATGTGGCATCAGATGAAGAAACCGAGGTGGTGGATGTCGAGTATTCTGACATTCCAGTGGAGCATAATGACCTGTTGAACCCAGATGACAGCGAGTGCCCCTATATCCGGGTCGGTACGGATTATTACCGTGAAGTCAATCGACCGCAGGCGAACGGAACCACTTGTAAGTGTCTTGTCTATTGGAGGGCTTCGACAATCAAGGCTGACTTCGGAAAGGACTATCTGAATGATGTGCCGAAGTATGACTGCTTCTGTACCGTTCCGAGCCATACCGACTACCGCAAGATAATCGGCAACGCCTACAATCTCTATGAGCCAATCTCCCATCAGCCGATGACGGTAGACTGGAGCGCGATTGACGGCTTGCTTCACCACATCTTCGAGGAGCATTACGAGTATGGTCTTGACTATATCCAGTTGCTGTATCAGATGCCTCTTCAAAAACTCCCGATACTGATATTGGTGTCGGAGCAACGCAACACCGGCAAAACAACTTTCCTCAATCTGCTAAAGGCAATCTTTCAGGACAACGCGACTTTCAATACCAACGAGGACTTCCGCAGCAAGTTCAATTCCGACTGGGCCGGGAAGCTACTTATCATGGTTGATGAAGTCTTACTCTCTCGGCGTGAGGATTCCGAGCGACTGAAGAATCTCAGTACGGCAACATCCTACAAGATGGAGTCAAAAGGCAAAGACCGCAACGAGATGGTTTTCTTCGGAAAGTTCGTCCTGTGTTCCAACAACGAGCATTTCCCCATTGTAATCGACCGTGAGGAAGTTCGCTACTGGGTACGCAAGGTTAATTCTCTGGAAACTGACGACCCGTTCTTCATGAAGAAACTTGTGGCACAGATTCCGGCGTTTCTCCACTTCCTTATGCAAAGAGAACTATCGGTACAATGCGAAAACCGAATGTGGTTCAGTCCGGAAAGACTGCGCACCGCAGCCCTCAACCGTATAGTGATTTCCAACCGCTCCAAGATTGAGTTTGAGGTTGCCGAACTGCTGATGGACATCATGGACAGTACCGGCGAATCATCGGTGTCATTCGTTGTGAACGACATCGCCAACTTACTCACCTACCGTAATGTCCGTGCCGACACAAGCGAGATACGCCGTCTCTTGCAAATCTACTGGCGCCTCAAGCCGGTATCGAACTTACTTACCTATCGCACCTATTCAGTCGGCATGTACCCTGCGAAGTACACCGCCAAGACCGCTGTCGGCAGATACTACACCGTTACCAAAGATTTTATTCTGAATTTGTCTTTATTTTGATGAATTGATGAAAGAATAAATGAAGGGAAAGAAAGTAAGCAAGTTACAGTGTCGTAGGCTCTCATCAAATGGATTCGTGGATGTTGAGAAGCCTCCTATTCTTTCCCTTTCATTCAATATTATCTGATGATGAATTGAATTGGGCTGTAATACTGCGATTTAAACACGCTTTCATCATTTCATCAAATTTCTACCGATTATAATTTCACAAAACAGCATATTCCGGACTTTGAGGCCGCTATTGAATAGATGTCGGGCGCATCCGGAAAGACAGTGCGAGATTGCTTGCAATAAGACCTATGAGGGTATAGCCTAATATACCTTCATGCGAAGGTTGGCAACTCCGATGAGGAGACTGACCGTGCAAGCACCTCTGTTGTATAATCAATTCCAACCAAACCATAACCAAAAGCGCCAATATTTATATGTCTTCACCAAAACAGATGATGGACTTCAAGCCTGTCAAATCAGTCGATGCCAATGTCGGCAACGAACATCAGCGCGACTGGAGCGATGAACTCTTCGAGCGCAAGGCCAAGAATCCCGACCACAACTATGACCGCTCACGCACCGCCTTGAATTTTCAGGTCGGGCCGGGAGGAGTGATAACAACCGTCGACAAATCGCATCGTATCGGCGACAGAGTCGAGGAGATAATCAAAAAACATCTTCGACCGGATGCCCGAGTGACCGCCGTATCCAACCATGCAGTCATGGTCGTATTCGGCGGCAACCGTGAGCGGATGCGTGAGATGGCTTTCGGCTCCCAAGCGCTGAACGAGTATGAGGAGACCAACGGTCATCTTGTGCGGCAACCTGAAATCGAACGATGGGCGAAGGACATCTATGGTTTTGTATGCTGTGAATTCGGAGAGGAAAACGTAGCCTCGTTCATCGTTCATCTTGACGAGACGGGACCACATGCGCATTGTGTGTTCGTGCCGTTGACCGCCGACGGACGCCTCTGCTCAAAGGAGGTTCTCGGAGGCAAGAACAAAATCGAGGCGCGGCAGCACATGAGGGATTTGCACACCCGACTTGCCGAAGTGAACCGTAAATACGGTCTTGACTGTGGCGATGACATCCAAGTGACAGGCGCACGCCATCGCTCGACCGCTGAATACAATCGCGACCTTCATCGTGAAAACGCCCAGCTCGAAACTCTTATAAGTGACAAGTCAGGGCAGTTGGGCCAACTTGAAGAACAAATCAAGAAGGCCGAAACGCGCGTCAAAGGTCTTACGACCATGATTGCACATCTTGAAAGGCTGGAAGTCGAACTGAATGACGAGATAGCTCAGTTGGAGTCTGACATAGAGAATGGTGCCGGAAGTGTTTCCGAATTGCGTTGCCGTATCGCTTCTCTTGAATCCCAGCTTGAATCTACCGGACAGAAACTCGCCAACAAGCGCGACAAGCTCAAGCTCGCTGACCGGCAACTTGCCGAACTGCAGGATGAGCTGCACACCGTCAAGGAGAAGCGAGACTCGGCGCAAAAGAATTACCACGAATTTACTGAAAAGAATCAGGAGCAGGTGCGCATGAGGCTCACTGATGCCGTCTTTGCCAGAATGGTTGTCGATGTGCGTTCACTGCTGGAAGCTATGCCGTCGGAACAGAAAGCAGGGATTGATGGAGAATTTCTGACAGCAATCGTCGAACAGCCCAACGAGATTTTGAAGTGTGCGATGTATCTATTCCTCGGCTACCTCGATGGTGCAACCCAATTCGCCCAGTCATGCGGTGGCGGAGGCACCTCATCAGACCTCCCATGGGGACGCAATCCGGATGAAGACGACCGCCGCTTCGCCTACCGCTGCATGATGCAAGCTCACCGAATGATGAAACCCTCTCAGCAAAAACACGGTATAGCAGGACATATAGCAGGACATCTGTGAAATTTTTTACAATAACTACCATATGTTTCACACTTTTTGTGTAATTTTGCAATCATAGGGCAATTGTCTTGCTCTACATTTGGTAAAATTACAGAGCTTATGTTTATCTAGTATTTTAGAACATCGAAATTCTCAGGATGCATAGGAGGCATAACAGCTCTCATTTAAGAAATAAAATATGTTTGTTACAAAATCAAAAGACGCGATAGGAGGGCTTTGCTTCCTTGGAATGAAGATTTCGGCATTAATTGATCAGGACATATCTTTGACGGAAGATGATGTAATCAAAATGTCTGAAGACTATTCCATTATTAATTGGTTAGATGCTCAAAATGTAATAAAAGAGTGGGATGTAGATGATAGAAAAATCTTGGCCGAGGAATTGTGCTCTGCCGCCAACGTTTATGACAGCAGAAAGTTTGTTGCAGAAAATAATGGCATAGCCGTACTCCTCGCAATGATATTCCTTATCATTCAAAGTGGCGGATTTTCCCGTACTATAGACGATATCCGCTAATTGAGATATCGTTTTAACAGCAAAGTTGTTCTGATTTGCAATATCATATCAAAGTTAAACAACATGAAGAAGTATTTGATTCTATTATTTCTCACGTTATTATCTTGTAATAATCCCAAAAAGGTATGGGATTTTTCACTCGGTGAGTCGATGGTTGATATTGAGTCTACCTTAAAAAATAAGGACTATTCATACCAGAACAACGACGGAAAAATTGAGCTGGAATCCTCAATAACATATCTCGGAATTAAGTGGGATGGCGTCTCTTTTAACTTTGAAAATAATTTTCTGAGTTCGATATCCTTCCGGATGTTTAAGGGCGAAAAGTTAACTCGTGAACAAAAGAAATATATTGTTGATGAACTTGACAAAATTTATGGAGATCATGTAGTAGACAATTCAGCCAAAGCTGAGTATGGAACTGTTGCTTGGAAATGGGAAAAAGATAACATAAATGTTCTTTTTACTACAATCTTCAAGAGCCAATGGGCGAGCCTTATAATTTTTGATGATACCTATAACAACTCAGCAAATTCTTGCGAGTCCAAAACAAATGCTAATTTTGATCCTAAAAAAATATGGATATTTGAAATGGGACAACCTGTTAAAGATGCTTTGGATTCAATTAGAAACAACAAGTTGACATTTACAGAAACGCAATATCTTTATCGAATAGATTCTCAGATAGAATTTTTGGGCGTGAACTGGAATACCGTTCGCATTGGTAAAGATAAAATATTAGATGCGATTTTTTTCGATAATGACGCACAAAATATGTTATCGTATTCAGAAAAACAAGCCTTAATATCTAAACTTGACGAGCTTTATGGAGCCCATGATTCCGATTCCTCTGTAGCTGGAGGTGATTACACGTGGTATCATTGGTATAAAGGTGGAGTAAAAGTGACATATGCTCCCATGGAACAAATTGGTGAAACCCTAGAATTTTCTCCAAGTAAATAGCAAATAGATCTTATGAAAAATGATTATAATAAAATTTCAGAAGGTTCTTCCTCTGAAATACTTCAGACTACATCTAATCACACTGATGGAGTCAACACTCAATCATCTGAGAAAATTATTAATAGTGATACCACGAAGGAGTCAGCAGTAGGTATGAATAAGAAAATTTACACAACAACTATACTCAAATCCAAGTGGTTGATTATTTCTTTTGTTGTCGTTATAATTAGTGGAGCATCAGTTTGGTACATAATAAACAAATCACTTAGAGATTGTCTAAATTTTATTGATTAAAAATTTTATGGCAGCGAAATCAATCATTTCTTCCGCTGATTCATTCAGTATCTCATAGTTCCGGGCGAGTCTGCGGCAAGAGTCAAGCCATGCGAAAGTCCTCTCAACCACCCATCTGAGCGGCTTTGGCAGGAATCCCTTAACTCCATTGGGGGTATTGGATACCTCAAGCTCGATGCCGAAGTCTTTTTCAATGTCTTTGTCCACGTCTCCCCGATACCCTCGGTCGGACAATACCTTGCGCAGGTCTTCCCATACATCATCCGCCAGTCCGCATAGATCATGAGCCATTTTTGAATCGTGAATACCAGCGTTACAGACTTTCCTCGCAAGGATGAAGCCATTGCGGTCGGTGATGATATTCCTTTTGACACCCTTGACTTTTTTGTTGCCGTCATATCCGTTATCTCCCTGTCTGCTACCCCATCTGACACTTTGGGCATCCATCGCGCCAACACTCGGACTTGATGCCTGGCCGCGTTTGCGACGTATCTTTCTGACGAGTTTCTCAAGGAAATGCTCGACACGACCCTCTTGTCTCCATTTATGGTAGTAATAATAGAC
>Ga0137302_10697_pt1 | contig 10780 bp, 8 predicted proteins | sample Ramsor2O_GlcNAcB_FD_97184 | JGI IMG/M metagenome (GOLD analysis project Ga0137302, IMG submission 97184) | Mouse cecal microbial communities from Vienna, Austria - N-Acetylglucosamine amended with D2O_GlcNAcB | ecosystem: Host-associated > Mammals > Digestive system > Large intestine > Cecum... | reverse complement strand
TATATGTGGCAGATTTTAGAGAATAAACAGAAGTTTATCAGCCAGATCATGACTTCCAAAAGCCCAGTCCGTGCCTGCGAGGACGTGGACGATGCGGCATTGTCCTATGTGGAGATCAAGGCGCTGGCTACCGGGAATCCCTATATCAAAGAAAAGATGGACTTGGATATTCAAGTGAGTAAATTAAAGCTGATGAAAGCAAACCATACCAGCCAGAAATACCGCCTGGAAACGGATATAGCGAAAAACTTCCCGATGCAGATCACAGCGGCAAAGGAACGGCTGGAGGGGCTGAAAGCAGATCGGGACGCTGTGAAACCGTTCCTGGAAAAAGCGAAAGAGGAGTTTTCCATGACCATCGGAGGAAAAGCGTATACAGACCGGAAAGAGGCTGGAACAGCGCTGATTGCCGCCTGTGCCGGATTAAAAGCTGTAAAAACTTCCGGGCAGATCGGGGAGCTTTATGGATTTCAGATGAGCGCAGAATTTGACAGCTTTAACCAGACCTATCTTTTGACTTTGAAGCGGCAGTGCAGCTATAAGGTTGAGGTGGGAAAAGATGCCCTGGGAAATCTTCAAAGGATCAGCAATGCCTTGGGTGGAATTGAAAGGAAAGTGCTGGAAACGGGGCAGAAGCTGGAGACACTGCAGCAACAGTTAGAAGCGGCAAAGGAGGAAGTGGCAAAACCTTTTGCGAAAGAACAGGAGCTTGCAGAAAAGACAAAGCGTTTGACGGAGTTAAATGCTCTTTTGAATATGGATGAAAAGGGTTCCTCTGAGTTGCTGGAAACAGGGGAAGGACAAGAAGTGGAAGAAACCGCGATTGTCGCAGAGGCTTCCCGTAAACCATCTGTTTTGGGGAAGTTGAGAGAAACGAAGGAGCGGATTGCGTCGGGACAGCAGACAAGGCAGGAGCCAGGGCGGAAACTGGAACCGGAACTATGAGAACCTGACGAAAGAATAGGTTTATCCTGCCGGGGAACCGGCAGGACATTTTTTAGGAGGCAATATGGAAGAAAACAAGAGAAGCCAGCAAATGAGAGAAATCACGCAAAAGCTGGAGAAAGGCGTAAAGGAAATTTTTACATCCGAGATGTATAAAGAGTATCTGAAAACAATGTCGCAGTTCCATGATTACAGCCTGAATAACACACTTCTGATTTATATGCAGAAGCCGGATGCGAGCCTGGTGGCGGGGTATCAGGCGTGGCAGAAAAAGTTTAAGCGCCAGGTAAAACGTGGGGAAAAAGGGATACAGATCATCGCCCCTGCACCCATCCGGGAAAAAGAGGAAGTGGAGAAGCTCGATCCGGAGACACAGGAACCGATTTTGAAACCGGATGGAACACCGGAAATGGAAGAAATTGTCTATACGATTCCACGTTTCCGGATTGCCACAGTATTCGATGTATCACAGACAGAGGGGGAACCGCTTCCTGGGCTGGAAGTGCCGGAGCTGACGGGAAATGTCAAAAACTATGAAATCTTTCTGCAGGCACTGAAAGAAGTCTCTCCCGTCCCCATACGCTTTGATGAGATTGAGAGCGGGGCAAAGGGATATTATAGCAATACAAAGAAAGAGATTGTGATCCAAAAGGGCATGAGTGAAAGCCAGACGATGAAAACCGGTATTCATGAAACTGCCCATGCAAAGCTCCATGACCGGGATTTTATGGAAGAGACAGGAGAAAAGAAAGACCAGATGACAAGGGAAGTAGAAGCAGAGAGCGTGGCTTATACCGTCTGCCAGTATTTTGGTCTGGATACGTCTGAGTATTCTTTCCCTTATATTGCCGGCTGGAGCAGTGACAAAGACTTGAAAGAACTTCGGGCTTCGATGGATACGATACGGAAAACAGCAGGAGAGTTTATCAATCAGATGACAGAGAAAATACAGGAAATCCAATGGGAAGAACAAAGGCACACGGAATCCGTATTATTTACGGATTCACAAGACCGTTATGGAATCTATCAGCTTTCGGAAGAGGGGAACGGAAAAGAATACCGGTTTATGAACCTGGCATACCTGAAAGGGAAAGGGCTGGCTGTAGAGGGGAAAGATTACCAGTTTGTTTATGGAGATGTTCTGAGCGAGGGAGATACGCTGGAAGATCTGTATGAGAAATTCAATCTTGACCATCCAGGGGATTATACAGGTTACTCCCTTTCTGTGAGCGATGTGGTCGTGCTGAAACAAGGGAACAAGCTGACCGCCCATTATGTGGACAGCTTTGGGTATGAGGAGCTTCCAGACTTTATAAGGCAACGGGAGGAACTGCTGGAAGAGAAGCCAAAACAAAAAGAATATCCGCCGCTTTACGTTTCTGATTTGGAATATGCGATAGCGCATAAAAACGCAGACGCTTATCTGGACTCCCGGAAGCAAAACCTGGACTGTAAAAAGGCAATCGAGGAAGCCATCCGAACACATTTTGATGGTTTTCATCTGGCGCAGGACGCTGCCAAAGGCGTTCTCGAGAGGTACGGGGACGAACGTGTCACATACATACTTGCCTGCACGGTACAGCATTTAGAGAGAGACGGGCGATTCTCCAGAGATACGAAAGAATGGGCGGCAAAGTATCTGATCCCGAAAAACGATAACCGTGGGACAGACAGCAACCAGGATTATGTTGTCACGAGCCATCCGGCAGTCCTGGATGGATTTATTGGGCTGGTAAGAGAGGAAATTCAGGAAAGGAAGCAGGAGGTGCAAAGAGAAAAGGTGCAGGTAACAGAAGAAACAAAGGGGCTTTTGGTAGACGGGCATTTTGGAACCTGGCATACGGCAGAAGCCAGAGAAATCTCCGGGAAAATGTTTTACCGGATGGAACATGATGAATATGGGAATACCGTGGCAGGCATTATCGTAGATGAAAAAGGGAAGCTGGCTGCGGAGGATTTGGAGCATGGTTTTGATGCGGGGGCTATGGAAGCGATTGAGGAGTACCTGCAGGAAGAGCAGCCGGAACCTTTTCTCAAACAATTTTATGTTGTCAATGACGCTTATGGCGTTCAGGAAGAGCCAAAGTATCAATATTTTGAACTCCTGGAAGAAGCGCTGGAAGCCTACCGCCGGATTCCGAACCATTTGGAAAAGCAGCTTGTTATGGAAAGCAGGGGAGCAGTCACGTCCAGGATGCCGCTGCTTACCTGTGTAAATGGGACAGACAATATCGAAGATATAGAAAGAAATTCCCTTAGTGGGAAATGGTTTAACCAGGAAGTACAGGCAGTTCTGGAGCAGGCAGAGAAGTATATGAGGGAATGGGATACCGAAGCAGCCTATCAGATTCCTTCCACGAAACAATATTTTTTCATTCAGACTACGGAAGAGGGATACGATTACACGTTTTATGACCAAAACTTTCGGGATCTTGATGGGGGAGTGTATGAGAATCCCAACAGATCCATGAAAGACGCTATGGAAGAGATTTTAGAAGAAGAGGGGATAGAGAGTACAACGTGTAAGGTTATTGACTGTGCAGAATTTCAAGAAAAAGTAGAACAGGCAGAGCATTTGACGCCAACCTCAGAAATAGATCAGAAAGAGCAGGCATTAAACGGGCAGAGCCGACAGGAGATTGAAGAAACGGTGCTTTGCTATGCACAGGCGAAGCTTGAGGAAATGGGGCTGGAGGAAGAAGTGCAGATAAAAGCGGCACGAGTGTATGGAAGCCGGACAAGAGACGGGCTGTACCAGGATAGCTCCGATCTTGACGTGGTACTTTCTTATCAGGGAAATCTCCGGGAAGATGATTTTTTTACAGCGCTTCATGAAGAGGGGGTGAAGATTGCAGGGCTTCCGGTTGACATGAATCCTATCTCGGAGGAAAAGACCGGTACGCTTGCTGAGTATCTGGAACAGGCGGAGCGGTATCTGGATGAAAAAGTTCAGGAATTGCCGGAGCAAGCTGTCCAGGAACCGGAAAGCATACCAGAAAATCCGTCCAAGGAAGCAAAGATCAGTTTTTATGTGGCAGAGTGCATGGAGCTGCCTGTTTTGGGGGAATACCAGGATAATCTGACATTAAAAGAAGCTTTTGAACGATACCAAGCTATTCCAGCGGAGCGGCTGCATGGAGTGAAAGGTATTGGCTTTCGGCTGAAAGATGGAAGCATCTATACCGGGGAATATGAGTTGATGCGGGCTGGGAGCATTTCGAAAGATATGATTGACTTAGTGCCGCATTATAAGGAAAGCCCATTGGTACAGAAAGCGGTAGCAGATTTGGAAGAAATGCTCTCTAAGGAACAACAGAGAGAAGTCGCAGCGGAACGGATGGAAGGCACAACGGAGCAGATCAGGGAAGTGCCTCCTGAGAAAGCAGAAACGGGAAAGCCGATGAGTACAAAACAGTCTGTTCTGCAGGCGTTGCGGGAGAGGCAGACAAAACTAAAAACAAAGGAGCAGGCGGGAGGACAGAAATCCCAAGAGAAAAAGAAAGGAGAACCAGAGTTATGAAGCTGAGATTTGAGGAAGATGAATATTTTCTTATGGCAATGTTCCAAAAAGAAAACCGTATGAAAACCATGCAGGAAATCCGGAGAATTTTCCCATTTATTAAGGAAGATGCGGAAATGCTTTCCCTTGTAAACAGTACCTTATCGAAAATGGAACGGCTTACCGACCAGGAGTTTTTAGCAATAGATTTTGAGGAGTACCGGCAGGAAACAATGGAGGAAGTGTGATGGAGAGAAACCAGTTTGCTCTCTATCAGTTAAAAAGGACGCCGGAAAACCGGATGATCCGTTTCCGCCCTTATGAAACACTGCAGGAAAATCATATCCAGGTACGATATGAGAACTATGAGCAGAGGTATCTTGGACAGATGAAAAGGGGAGAGACTCCGACGGAGATCCGGAAACGCTTGAATGAACGTCCGCCCCGTTCCTTTAGCGGTCATTCCGTCAGTGTCAGCGATGTCCTGATACTCAATCAAGATGGAGAGATAGCCTCTTATTATGTGGAAAAAGAAGGATTTGTTGTGCTTGCTGGTTTTATCCGGCAGGGCTCTTCCGGCGCTTTGATTTCTTGTGATACGACAGATTTCCACATTGAAGGGAAAGCAGGAAGCTGGCTGGCGTATGACAGTATTGTGATAGATGGGAGAGAGTTTTTCCTGATGGAGCATACGGTTTATGGATCGCAGGCTGCTAATGTCGTCCTGGATGCGGATGGAAAGCTGGTTGCAGACAATGTATTTCATGGATTTGACGATACAGTACAAAAGCAGATCCGGGAGTATTTGAATCCGGGAGCTACGGAAGCGGTACAAGCAACCCAAAAGAAGCCTGCTCTGGAGACGTGGCAGAAAGCATATGAAAACGGGGAATATTTAAGAAGCGCTGAGATTACGGAAGAACAGAATTACAATATGATCGACGGGCGGATGAATAACCTGCCGCCAAAGCCACGGAAGATCGGAAAGCGTATTTCTGTTCTGGATCGGCTTCATCTGAAGCAGGCAGAACTTGCGAAACGGGATAAAGGGACTGTGCCGCAGATGGCAGCGGAAGAAGAGATGGAGCGGAGGAGGAAATAAGAAAGAGGAAGATACTTTGCCTTTTTATGTGGCGGTATCTTCCTTTTTGTTATTTGGAAATAGAATAGCGGGAGATATTTTTCCAGTTGTAAGGGAAACCCATATGCTCCAACAATTCTGTTTCTGTAATATGTACCAGATTTTTTGTTGCCTTAGTTATTTCAGCAGTCAGCTTCCTTTTGAAGTCCATAAAATCTTCTTTCGGGAGAAGATAGCGGAAAGCGATTACAACGGCAAATAAATCCTGTTTTCCATAGATATATTGATTGCCCTGCAATGGTATGAAAAGTTTTGAATGAAGCGGAGTATTTAAAATCTGATCAACAGTCCGGTATGTGAATAAACGGTCACTGTGAGCGCAGACATTCCGATATTTGGTCAGTACGGATAAGAAACGCTCAAGCTGCCGTTGATTTACCTCTGGAAAGTGACGGCAGATTTTAGAACGCAGCGACTGCGTTAGTACATTATACATCTTGGAGAGGCTCCCAAAGGTTAGGATACTTGTAGTAATCCAAAGTGGTATATTGCCATATTCTGAACGATAATAATTTACATAGGCGTAGTCAGTAGTAGTGACAGCGCCGTAAAGCTTTTTCATTAAACCGATAATGGTTTTTCGGTTCCGGGCTGTATTATTGTAGTGCTCAGGATTCATATATTCCGTTTGAGAGATTCCATATTGTTCGACAAAATAATATGCGATCAGATTTCCAATATGGCGTTCAATCTGGAGCAAATATTTAAAAAATAGCAAACGCAAATTTGCGTCAAATTGATATAAAGTGACAATTTCATCAAAAGAAGTTCCAGGTTTATATTTTTTGGAAAAAGGAATACGGAACAATTCCTTATAGCCGTTAATTAAAGGGAAATAGCCAATCGACTGCAAAAGATCTTCTGCACGCTGTCTATCAGCAATCACAATATTTTTTTCGCTTTGTAAATATTCTGCTTGCTCAGAAAACGTCAAAAATTTTTTAGAAACGCCCATGTTTAAAATCTCCTATATAAGTAAAAGAGGGAGAGACTCGAAAGCTCTCCCCCGCCTGTGGGCTTCGCAAGTTTCCACAGAACGATCACTGAACTAAATATACCAAAAATGACGTAAAAAGTCAATCTTGAAATTTAGCTCTGTATTATTATATGATGATTCCCTAAAAAAATGTAGCTATGGGAGGAAAAACAAAAAGTAAATTTTTTCCTGAACCAGTAATGATTTGCAAAAGAGGGAGAGACCCGCAGGTTCTCCCCCGGTCACGGGCTTCGCAAGTTTCCGCAACACGATCACGGAACTAAATGTAGCAAATTCAATAGGAAAAGTCAATCACTTGTTTTATAGCAGTGAAAAATCTGCGACGGTATTGCTGGATATAAACGAAGATTTTCTCTGGTCGGCAGAGAGGGATAGTGGTATAATCATCGCTAAAGAAAAGAATCTGAAAAAGAGGAGAGGATAGACTTGAAAGAGCAGGAACGAATTGGAAAAATACATACAGCGATTTATCATCAATGCCAGCAAAGGGGCTATGCAGCCCCAGTCGATGTTCTGATGGAGATTGGTGTTCTGCCAAAACAAAAATATGAGGAGTGGAGATTTGGGAAAATTCCATATTTGGAACAAGTATGTACCTGCAATCTCCGGCAGCTTTCTGTAATCATGAAACAGATCCGCAGCTTTTCAGAGAAAGCAGGGTTAAAGCCTTCTTTTTGTTATTATAAGCGGTGGGGCGTGAAGAAAGTGCAGGGACATAAGCCGGTACTTCCACTCCGCTTCAGCAAGAGTGGAAAACCGGAGATTGAGAAAGCATATGCAACGCACTATGTAGACAGAAAAAGAGTGGAAGAATTAAAGAAAGAAAAGCGGGCAGGTTCAGAGACGAAGTAGGAAAACCTTAAGAACGGAAAGCACCTTTTTCCTGTTCTTTTTGGCGGGGCTGGTCTTTTCCCAGGATATTTGCAAGATTTGCCTGGACAGTTTTTAGTTCTTTCTCGTATTCCCGAAGATTCTGATATGCCGCATACTGATTGTCTTTTAGGACGGTCAGCCGCTCTTTTTCCGTTTTCAGGATTTTCATGGAGGGAAGTTTCCCATTGTCGGAAAGGTCTTTTAAAATTTTCCGGGCTGATTCATAGAGGGTGATCTCCGCCTGGTGTTTTTGCCGGAACTGCTTCTTGTTTGGGGATTGAAGAAACTGCTTATAAACGGATTTGTTTGCCAAATACTGTCCGGTATAATGAATTTGCCGGTTTACCTTTTTCAGTGATTCTTCCGTAGAGCGCAGAGATTTCCGCATATCAGCAGACTGTGCCTGTACCTCAGAATAGGCGCTTTGCAGATCCTCTTTTGTATCATATAGGTGCTCCTGTATATAAGCAACTGTTTTTGCCATTTGCTGTAGATTTATTAGCTTTAATTTTTGAGCGTAAGCCGGGTTTTGCTGTGCTTTTATACATTGCTGCAGGTCAATGACAAGCCGGAGATCGGATTTGATAAATATCGCAGAGAAGAGATCTGCCTGACTTTTAGTAACGTTCGGATTTTCTTCTGGCGTTTGCTGTGCCTGCCCGTGGTAAGAAGCTATCTGATTCTTTTCTAATATGGAGAGAAGATATTCTTTTTCATAATGGGTTCCCAGGCTTCTTCCAGTAATGGTTTTGGTACGGTCTGGATGAAGATAGCTGAACCTGCCACGATTGACTTTGAGCGTAATATGATATTTTTCCCACAGCAATTTTTGAAATTCTTCCAGAGTATGAGAAGCTGAAGCAGCTTCTTCAATGGATGCACGGAGAAAGTCTTTTTGCGTTTCAAATTTCGTTTTGCGTGGAGTGATACCGTCGGCAATCATCTTTTGGTTTAATTCGTCCAGTTTCTTCTGCCCCCTGCGCTTTGCGTGGTATTCCCGCTCAGTGATTTTTTTATTTGCCGGCGAGAGCAAATCGACCTGGTGCAGATGTTCCCGTTGGCATAAATCCATGACGTTCTGTTTGAGGTAAGTAAGGTAGCCTTTTGTCAGATGGTGTTTGTATCCGGCACGGGAATCACAGGGGCGTTCCATAAATGGCTGCGGTTCTACGTCGTACTTTCTCAGGCTGTTGATGACGATATGCACATGGATATTGCCGCTCTCGTTGTGTCCGTCTGTATGGGTACAGACAAGAGCCTGATGTCCGGGAAAATTTTTGCGGGCATATTCCAGACCAAGCTGCTGCGCCCGCTCCCCGGTCAGACCGTTCTCTGGCGCATCTTTCGGATCAAAGCTGAGAATATAATGGTGGGACTTGATTTCATCGTATGCCTGATTTTTTCCATATTGGGCGTTTAGCTCTTTGCACTCCATATCAAAGGTAAAGGGATTACAGTTGATACCGTCCAGGTAATATTCCTCACGGGGAATCAGCCTGCCATTTTCATCAAGCATGGGCTTTCCGGTATATTCGTCATGCTGGAACATAAGATAGCGCTGAGCTTCTCCATAGTCCACATTCTTACTGGCGATATGTTTCAGGATTGCCATGAAAAGCGTCTCCTTTCCCTGGGGAAGATGATGGGGCAGAAAGATTTTGCAATTCGCCTGCCATTTCCAGAACTTTATATTTCATTTCATAAATATCGGCGATCCCCTGGTTGATTGCTTTTCTTATTTCCTGAGAATGGATACCTCCGCTGTTGAAGTGACGGGCAATCTGGTTGAGGTTGCTTCCGATTTTTCCAAACTCAGCAATGAGCTTTTTTAGTTCCGGCAGATCTGCCACAATTTCATATTTGATTTTTACTTGTTTTCCCGTAACCAGCCTGCGGGCATATTCGGCTAAGGGGAGAGAAGCGGCTTTTGCGTTTTCGGAAATGATTTCGTATTCGGTATCTGTCAGCCGCAGCATGATCGGGTGGCTGCGTTTTAATTCCGTTGCTTTTTTCGGTCTTGCCATTCAGTAATATTCCTTTCGTAAAAGATATAGTTATATATAAGCCTATTGGAATCAGCGAAGCAGTAAGGAGGAAGAGAAAAGCGGTGGAAAAAATTTGAAAAGGAGCGTATAATAACGATAAAAAAGCAGGAGGACTTTATATGCCAAGAGGAAGAAAAAAACAGGAAAATATTTCGCTGGAAGAAAGATTAGCAGATGTGACTGCACAGATCGAGAGGATAGAAGATACGCTCAAGGATCTGCGAAGGCAAAGGAAGGACATCGAGAAACAGCTTGAAGAGCAGAAAAAAGAGCAGTTGTATAAGGCTGTTGTTGATTCAGGGAAAACGATAGAAGAGATTCTTGAAGTGTTGGGCAGAATGGACACCGACACAAAAGAATAGAAACAGAATGCAAATGCTTATCGCCAAAGGGTTATGGCGATAAGCATTTTTTCGTGATTCTGGAATCACGCTGCGACTATTTTATATAGGAGCCTCTGGTATAGACTGAGACTATGCCAGCCAGAGCCGAGGGAATGGGGAGCGGAATCCCCATCAAGTTTGCCGGGGAAGTCGAAACCACGAAGTGGGTTTTGAGTTACGCAGGCGAAACTTGCTCTCGTTATCCTGAATTCAGGATAACTATATAGGGTTTGAAATAAAAAATAACATGAATATTCGTAATAATTACATCAAAAAATAATGAATCAGCTAATATGATAAACTAAAAGAAAATAAAACTAGGAGGTTAAATCTATGAAAAAAAATCTGAAACAGTTGGTAATGGTATTGATATTGGCAATAATGATATTTCCAGTATCAGTGCGAGCAGAAGGAAATAATTGCTGTGGAGATGATCTGAAAGGTGCAGATCAGGATGCGTTTAGTACACTTATTGATGAAATTCAATGTATTAAAGAAGCTCATCCAGAATCTAACGATGAAAGGATTTTGGAGATTATAGATCAGACTCATACTAAATTTGAACGGGGTATTAGTGATATATGGAATTCTCTTACAGATTCTGAAAAAAAGCTGTGTATTCGTTATCCTTTTGCTGCATTAAAAGTGAACACGGCGAAAAATATAGCAACATCAAAAACAGAGAGCAAATTTGGGATGAATGGATTGGGGGATCGAAGTGACGCTTTTCGACATGGAATTTGGAATGCAGAAATGACGATACTGATTGGAAAAGAAAAAGCGGAATTGTTTGCAACAGCTCATGAGGATAAAGATGTTACTGGAAATGAATCAGATGGTTATCCTAAAACAGCTCATAGAGATATGGATTTACATAATAATGCAGTAGGAAGAGAA
>Ga0137302_10695_pt1 | contig 10924 bp, 10 predicted proteins | sample Ramsor2O_GlcNAcB_FD_97184 | JGI IMG/M metagenome (GOLD analysis project Ga0137302, IMG submission 97184) | Mouse cecal microbial communities from Vienna, Austria - N-Acetylglucosamine amended with D2O_GlcNAcB | ecosystem: Host-associated > Mammals > Digestive system > Large intestine > Cecum... | reverse complement strand
ATTTACAATGAAGTTATACATGAAGGATTCAGGTCGTCCTTTCTAATATTTTACTCTGCCTTAAATTATAGCATAATACCCTATAAAACACTAAGAAAATTTCTATAAAAAAAGTTGTAAAAAAAGTCTTGACAATTACCACAATTTATCATATACTGTACAGGCAGTCGCGAGTGAGACACAAACGGCGGCAGGGTACGGGGTCTTAGCTCAGCTGGGAGAGCATCTGCCTTACAAGCAGAGGGTCACAGGTTCGAGCCCTGTAGGCCCCACTATCTATCAAACTTAATATGGCGGAATAGCTCAGTTGGCTAGAGCACACGGTTCATACCCGTGGTGTCGAGAGTTCAAATCTCCCTTCCGCTACTCGAGAAGCTTTGGATTGTCAAAGCTTCTTTTATTTTGTCGCCGGGTTTTGCCCGCCAGGGCGTTTTACCCGTCTGAAATCTGTCAGGGAGGACATGAGCATCATGGAAAAGGAACAAATTTTTCAGAGAAACGCGGGATTTTTCGCATTTTTTCTAAGCGGCATATGTGCTATCAGCAGCGGTGTGGTCGTAAGCATTCTGCAGGAAATCTACGGCTTTGCATATGGCATGACAGGGACACTTCTGTCCCTTATGAGCATAGGCAATCTGCTGGCCGGCTTTGCCTCAGGCATGCTGCCCGCAAAAATCGGCACCAAGAAAACAGTGGTGCTCCTGACAGCAGGCTATGGGGCCGGATATTTGATCATGGGTTTTTCCGGATGGATGCTGGTTCTCATGCTGGGATTTTTCATGGTCGGCGTTGCTAAAGGAAGCACCATCAATACCTGTACCATACTAGTGGCCGATAACTCCGGCGATCGTACAAAGGGCATGAACATCATGCACGGCTGCTACGCCCTGGGCGCGCTTTTGTGTCCATTCTTCATCGCCGCCGCCATGAAGGCAGGAAATACCGTCCCCATGCTGGTGTTAGCAGCCTGCGGTTTCCTGCTGTGGCTGACCTTCTGTGTGACTCCCGCCGAAACAAAGGCCATGAAAAAGGACAGGAATATAGATAAAAGCTTCCTTAAAAGCAGAAAATTCTGGATGCTCACCGGTCTTCTGTTCTGCCAGAACGCGGCGGAAACCAGCGTAACCGGCTGGATGGTTACATATTTTAAGGGAAACGGCATCATATCAGGATCTCTCAGCCCCTACACCGTAACCGTGATGTGGGGAGCCACGCTGATTGCCCGCCTGCTCATAGCATTTGTAATCCCTATCAAAAACAGCTATTCCGCCATGATTAAAATGGGCATTGGCTGCATCATCTTCTACATGGGCCTGATGATGGCCAGTACCCAGACCACTGCCATTCTCCTGCTGTTCGCCTTTGCCTTTGCCATGGCCGGCATGAATCCCACTGCCGTGGCCAGCGCGGGCCGTATGACCAGCGCGGCCAGCATGGGAATTATGCTTCCGGCTGCCAGCAGCGGCGCCATCATCATGCCCTGGATAATCGGCATGGTGTCTGAATATGCTGGCATTGAAATCGGAATGGCTTCCAATATCATTCCCTGCGCAGGCATGCTGTTATTCAGTGTAGCTGTAAAACGGTTGAAAGAATAGGATCTGTAAATCCATGCTCCGAGATAAGGACATACGGGAGCCTCTCTTTGATTTCCTGGAGGAAATGTACGGAAAAATACGTATTCTGGAAGAAAAACAGATAGGAAAATCCAGAGCGGATATCGTCATGGTCCTGCCGGAGCTGGCCCATATCCAGGAACTGAATGAAATGCCTAAATATAAGGAAAAGAGCAAACAATTCGTCATTGATAAAATCGCAGAAAGGATACACTCTCAAAGCAGATAAGCAATGTCCTGTTTGAACGGGATTATAATGAAATTGAACATGTAATACAGGAATTCAAAAAGACCCGGACCGTTACTACAAGGAAACGGCGCGCCGGGCCCATCCGAAAAGGCAGGCGTCCATGACACGCCTGCCTTTTTCTATTCCGCCTTACCATCCAGATAATCCAGTATCTCCTGGGCATTGGTATCCGGCTTTACCTTTTCAAATACCTTCTCGATGACGCCATTCTCATCTATTACATAGGTGCTTCTCACCACTCCCATAGAAACCTTGCCGTAAAGCTTTTTCTCCTTCCACACATCGTATGCCTGAATGGCAGTAAGCTCCGGGTCGGACAGGAGGATGAAGGGAAGCTCATGCTTGGCGGCGAAGTTGGCATGGGACTTCTCACTGTCCCTGCTCACGCCTATGACCTCCACGTTCCTCTGTTTAAATCCAATGTACGCGCCTGCGAAGGCGCATGCCTCCCTGGTGCATCCGGGTGTGTTGTCCTTTGGATAAAAATACAAAACCACCTTCCTGCCAAGAAAAGAGGATAAGCTCACTTCCTTTCCGTCCTTATCTTTTAATGTGAAATCCGGCGCTTTTATTCCTGTACTTAACATGTCTCTTTTCCTCCTTAAGCAATTGGCCAGGTTCGCTGAACGCGCGCTGGCCTATGAGATTATATTATTGCAGGTATCAATGCTTGTCAAGGAGTCCTCTAGAGCGTGCCAATGGCGGGAATGAATTTTCAAATACCCTCTAGCGCATTTTAACTTCCTTAAATCTGCGGGCAAACACTTCAGCCTTTGTTTCCTGACAGGGGCCGTGATGGCCAGAGACACAGCCAGAATACAGAACAGAATCAGCAGGTTGCGCGGCCCACCTGCAGGTAGCCCTCACCGCTGTAGATATTTTTCCGCACAATCTGTCTGGCGGCCTTGCTCTGCCCCAGCTGTGTCATGTAGGAAACCTTCTCATTTTTCTTATTATTAAAAATAAAGCTCCTTGCACGGAATGATAACTGTTTCACGCCCTTTCCCCCTGTGACCATATTTTTTTTTAACATATCATGGATATCTTGGGATTACAAATCCCCAGGTGGGCTATGATGTCCTGTCATTTGGGCAAAAAACGCGGTCCTGGCTTATGGCCAGAACCGCGTCCTGTTGTTTGTACAATTAACCATATAAAAGCCCGCTGCACAACGTCCTCCCTATGGCCTGACAGCCGTCCCGTCAGGCAGTCTTGCAAACAGCCAGCTGTGGTCCATATCCACTGCCGGATATTTTGCGGCTTCCTTCTCATCAAAGCCAACACCAATACCTGGTGTGTCGTCCACATATGCGTACCCATCCCTGATTTTCGGGCAGCCCGGGAATATAGCCTCTTCCTCCTGAGTAAAACCGGAGAATTCCTGGATACCAAAGTTATGGCTGTTCAGGTCCAGATGCATCTGCGCGCACATTCCTATCGGCGACAGGTCATTGGGACCGTGCCATGCGGTCCGCACGCCGTATGCATCGCAGAAATGGGCCAGCTTTACGGCAGGGGTCACGCCTCCGATATCGCTTAAATGCACCCTTATGAAATCAATCCACTGGTTCTGGATAATGGTTTTCCACTCAGCCGGATTGGTAAACAGTTCTCCCATGGCAAAGGGCACGGCTGTCTGCTCTCTCAGATACTTATAATACCCCACCTGGTCAGGGGCCAGAGAGTCCTCCAGGAAAAACAGTTTAAAGGGCTCCAGCTCCTTTGTAAAAGCAAGGGTATCTGCCAGAGAAAGCCGCTCATGAACATCGTGCATGACCTCAAGCTCCCATCCAAAATCCTTTCTTACCTGCTCAAACAGCCGGATTACACTGTCCATATACATTTTCGGATGGAAATACGCGCCTTCCGGCGCTCCCTCCGGCTTTACCATCTGCTGGCGCTTGCCATCGAAGTTCCCGCCGTAGGTTCCCATGTGACAGCGGATGTGCCGGTATCCTTCCTCAATATATTGACTGATACACTCCTTTACATCTTCCAGGCATCCTCCGTCCGCATGGCGGTAAACCGTCACACCTTCCCTGGCTTTTCCGCCAAGCAAGCTGTAAAGCGGCATGCCGGCCAGCTTTCCCTTGATGTCCCACAGGGCCTCATCCACTCCCGATATGGCATTATTGAGGATTGGGCCATTGCGCCAATAGGAGCTTCCCATCATGGTCTGCCAGATATCCTCTATATTATGTACGCTCCTGCCCTTTAACATAGGGCAGAGATATTCCTCGATGGCTGTAACCACAGCCTTATGCCTCCATGTAAAGGTGGCGCATCCATATCCGAAAAGTTCTGGTTCCGATGTCTCTGCCTTGACAATGACCAGATTAATTCCCCTTGGCGCTGTCACAAATACTTTTATATCGCGAATCGTTATGTTATCCATGTTCTAATTCTCCTGTTATTTATAATTACCCCCGTACTATGTAACCTCAGCCAATACAGTATCAGCTCTTAACTGCCCCGCCTGTCATGCCTGCAATGAAATACTTCTGGAAACAGATGAAGAGAACCACCAGCGGCAGGCTGGATACGGTGGAAGCGGCCATCAGATCATTCCATTTAATCTGGTACTGGGAATTCAGGGAAATGATGCCCACGGTCAATGTCTTCAACTGGTCGTTGGAAATCAGGACCGAGGAATACATATACTCATTCCATCCGCTGAACAGGACGAATATGGCAACTGCTGCTATACCCGGCACAATCAGGGGCAGTATGATGTTCCAAAAAATACGGAAGCTGGATGCCCCGTCCACTCTGGCCGCCTCGTCCAGTTCAATGGGCACTGTCTTAAAGTAGGAAACCAGCATCCATGTGCTGAATGCCACATTGGTGGCTGCATACACAATAATAAGCCCTATCAGCTTGTTGGTCATATGGTATTTGGACAGCACCGCATAGAACGGTACCACAAGCATGACGCTGGGAAACATCTGGGTCACCAGAAGGAAATTCATCAGCTGTTTTTTACCCTTGAACTGAAATCTGGTCACCCCGTAACCGGCCAGACACGCACATGCTATACAGATAATCATGGCAAAGATACATGTTACCAGGCTGTTGAGGGTCATTCTTCCGAAATTGTAGGTAGTGAAGAATTTGCGGAAGGACTCCAGGCTGATTGGATCCGGTATCCACTGGGGCTTAGGCGAGTAGGTCTGGGCCTCTGTCTTAAAGGCAGTGGAAATCATCCAGAGAACAGGCACCAGCACCATAAGGGCCAGCAGGATCAGGACCACATAACAAAGTATTTGTTCCATTCTGCGTTTCGACTTCATTTTATTCATCCTTCAGCACCACCTTATACACAGAGTTTATGAGATAACAGATAATGAAAACCAGGATTCCCCATGCAGCTCCTTTACCGAATCTCAGGTCGTTGAAAGCGGTTCCGTATATACTCAGGCTGATCAGGTTCGTGGCTGTGCCCGGTCCGCCGGCTGTCATGGTAAAGACCTGGGTGTACTGCTTGAACCACCACACGCTGTCCAGGATAATCACCGTTGTCAGGATAGGCTTTAGGGAAGGCAGGGTGATGTAGCGGAAGCTGTCCCACTTATTTGCCCCGTCAATCACCGCCGCCTCATACAGGTCTTTGGAAATGCTCTGGAGTCCGGCCAGTATCATGGTCATGACCAGTGGAAATCCCTTCCATATACAAGTGAACACCACGGACGGAAACGCCAGCTCCTTGCTGCCCAGCCAGGATATGTTGGCTGAAATGATTCCCAGCGACTTCAGCATATCGTTTAAGACGCCGTACATGGGATTCATGATCCAGGTAAACAAAAGGGCTATGACAGCTTCCGGGAAAAGCCATGGGAGCATGAAAATGACCCTGAATACAGTCCTTCCCCTGAACTCCCTGTTTAACAAGGTGGCCAGGATAAAACCCAGGACAAAATGCCCGATTACCACTAATATCATGAACTCAAACGTGAGCAGCACTGATTTATAGAAGGACGGGTCTGTAAACGCCTCTATATAGTATTTGAAGCCTACGAATTTCCACTTAGTCACCAGGTTAGTATTGAAGAAGCTGATATAAAAGCCATAGGCCATGGGATATATTATAAGGGCTGCCAGCATGAGTACAATGGGGAATGCAAATAAGTATCCGTCATTCTGGTATTTAATTTTACCCGTGGTTCCTTTTGTTTTTACCTTAGACATGATATCATGACCCTTTCTTTGCCAGTATTAATTGTAATCCTCCAGAAGCTGGCCAAGATCCTTTACCAGCTGTTCCACTGCCTGGCCGTTTGTTTTCCCGTTGCTGAATACAGCCGCATAGGCATCGCCCAGGGCACTCTTAAGTCCGCTGATTCCCGCAAAAGCCAAGGTCGGACGGCAGCCATCCTCAATCTGCTTTAAGAAACCTGCATAATCATCTCCTGTTATATAGGAGACCTTCTGTCCCTCGGTGGTGGACGGAATCTTGCCGCTGGCCTCCCAGAACTTCATATCCTTATCGTGGGAGGTAAAGAATTCCAGGTATTTGGCGGCGGCTGCCTTCTGCGCGTCAGTTGACTTTGTAGTGATGGCATATCCCTCCGCTCCCAGCATGGAGCCTGAGTACTCTCCCGGAAGCTTAAAGGAACCAAGCTTTCCTTTTAACTCAGGATTGTTGGCATAAGCAACGCCCAGGGCATTGGGCCCGGTAAGGAACATGCTGGTATAGCCCATGGCAAAATAATTTGCCGCCGTGGGATAATCCACCTCTGTGATACCAGTGGGAACCACGCCCTCCACATTGTTCATATCGGTCCACTTGGAAAATACGTCCACGAATGCCGGATCTGTGGTGATGTCTGTCTTCCACTCATCCGAGCCATCCTCCCGGTAAGCCAGCTCATATCCGCTGCTCCAGAGATAGGACATAAAACGGCTCTGTCCTGAAGAATTGTTGGAGCCTACCATGGAGAATCCCCACTGGTCCACCTGTCCGTCCCCGTCCGAATCCTTTGTCAGCGCCTTTGCGCAGTCCACAAATTCGTCCCATGTGGCAGGTACCTCGAGCCCCGCTTCCTCAAAACGGTCCATCCGGTAGATAACGGCCTGCGGCTGCACAGCAACCGGATAATAGGTCATCTGTCCGTCGATGGTGCAGGCATCCATAACTCCGTTTGCCAGGCCGTCAATTGCTTCCTTGTCCATCCAATTAGCAAGGTCCTCTGTCAAACCCAGATCATAGAGGGTGGGCACCTGGTCGGCAGATGTGAAGAACATGGTGGGAAGGTCATCCGGAGAGGTTGCCATGGCTGCCAGCTTTGTGTAAATATCGCCGGAGGCAATGGCCTGGATTTCCACCTTGATGTCCGGGTTTTCCTTCATGAATTCCTCTGCATACTGATATATGTACTGGCCATGGGGATCCTCAGGCGCATATCCGTCCATAACGGTTAAGGTAACATATTCGCCGGAGGCGGCCTGTGTATCCTTTTTCTCCGCCTCGGCCCCGCCATCGGCCTTTGTGTCTCCCGTCTTTGCATTCTCTGCCTTAGTATCTGCCGTGCCGGATGATGAACCCGCGCATCCTGTCACAAGGGATGCCGCCATTGCTACGGAAAGCATTGCTGATAAGAATCTTTTTTTCATGTCAGTTCCTCCATTTCATTGTTATGAATCTCTTATAATTACCGGCCGGTAATTGTTTGTTCCGATGTGAATATCATACAACAACTGTTCTGCTGAATGTGATTATTATTTAGTCAAAAATCACCATTTTTTTGTCCTGTGATAAAAATTTACATAAAAACAGCAGCTGGCATCCAAAAATCACCAGCTACTTTCCTCTGCTTCTCCTGCTTGTTTCCCACCATTCATGTACAGATTTACGGTATTGAAGGGGAGAAACATCCATGATTGATTTAAATTGCCTTAAAAATGTGTTTACACTGTCATAACCGCACCTCTCCGCTATCACTGCTACGCTATCACTATTATTTTCCAATAAGCTGGCAGCCTCGCAGACCCTTACCGTATTGATATACTTATTTAAGTTGTATCCGCAATACTTGGTGAAATCCTTGCTGATAGTTGACGGGTGAAGAAAAAATTTTTCCCCCAGCATGTTCAGGTTCAGCTCTTCATTAAAATGGACATCAATGTATTCCTTAATCTCCAGCATCCTGGCATTGGACGACGAAATACCTGACTCACTCCGCTTGAACCGGAAGGTCCGAAACAGAAGCACTGCTATCTGGGTAATGATGGTCCGCTGAATCTGGGTACGGAAGGGCTTATGTACTTCGCTCTCCTCCTTTAAGTAACACAGCATATCGATCAGATACCCGAACACCGCCCGGTCCACATTTTTATAATTTTGGACAAACACCTCCGGCGATGGCGTGCCAAATACCTTCTGCAGGTCATGGTCCAATATGATACTTCTATAGTAGGTCGGTTTGACCGTGAAGCCATATCTCGAAAACGGCAGCCTGTCAATCCGCCTCAGATGGTGTTCCATGGCTCCTATGACCAGAATATCATAGGGCTCCACATGGTACTTCTTTCCTGAGATATAGTAGTCCGCAGCCCCGTCCTCCACCAGGAGAATCTCACTGGTATTATGGATGTGGTGCATCTCGTTCTTCTCGTATTCACAGGTACGTGAAATATTATAATTATCCTCACAGATTGCCCGGAAATGGTCCGGCTCATAATAATCGTTAATCTTAATCTCCATGTGGTTAACTATAGCATACCTGTATCCATATGTCAAAAATACAGTCCCGGCCAGTGAAGTCAGGCGGTAGGAGGTCTATCGCCCGCCCAAATATCCCATTCAAATTGACTCTTTCTTAATATTAATACTCAGACAAAGGGCCGCATATCAAGATTACACCAAGATAATGCGGCCCTTCCCAATGCCTCTCACATACTCTTATATTTTTATAACCAAATACTCCCCAGTCAGACGCAGCACCGCATATCTTATCTTCCTCTATTCCTCCGCGTTCTTCTTAAGCATCCCCAGAATCACGCATCCGGCCGCTGCTCCCACAACCACCGCAGCCAAATACATAAAGGGATTTCCAATGGTGGGAAGGACGAAGATACCTCCATGGGGCGCCCTGAGGGTACAGCCAAATGCCATGGAAAGTCCTCCCGCAATAGCGGAACCGATGATACAGGAAGGAATCACGCGCAGCGGGTCCTGGGCCGCAAAGGGGATGGCTCCCTCTGTGATAAAGGACAGGCCCATCACATAGTTGACAATACCGGACTGACGCTCCTTTGCCGTGAATTTCTTCTTAAAGAAGGATGTGCACAGGGCAATGGCAATCGGAGGCACCATACCGCCTGCCATAACGGCTGCCATGACCTCAAAGTTGCCTTCCGCCAGCTGTGCGGTTCCAAACACATAAGCTGCCTTGTTAAACGGACCGCCCATGTCAATGGACATCATGCCGCCTAATACCATGCCCAGCACGATCCGGCTGACGCCGCCCATTCCGTTCAGGAAGTGGGTCAGACCGTCGTTAATCATACCCATATACGGGTTGATAAATGTGGTTACCACTGCTGCCAGGAAGATACCGATAACCGGATAGAGAAGCACCGGCTTGATGCCCTCCAGTGACTTTGGCAGTCTGGAGAAAAGCTTTCTTAAGCCCGCCACGATATATCCGCCTACAAAACCCGCAAACAGAGCGCCCAGGAACCCTGCGTTCACATCGCCCCCTGCCGGATTGGCAAAGGTGGCTCCCGTTTTGGCAATCAGTCCTGCCACCAGGCCCACTGCCAGGCCGGGACGGTCCGCGATACTCATGGCGATGAAGCCGGCCAGGATAGGAAGCATCATTCCGAATGCCTGCTCACCCACGGTCTTAAGATAGGCTGCCAGAGGCGTATTCTTTCCGAAGTTGGCCGGGTTAATGGAATAATCGTCAGACAGGAACGCCAGGGCAATCAGGATACCTCCACCGATAACAAAGGGAAGCATGTGGGATACGCCGTTCATCAGGTGCTTATAGATGGTCCGCCCAATGCTGTCACTGCCTTCCGGCACAGACTCTCCACCCGCAGCTCCCGTATGGTGGTACACCGGCACCGTGCCGTCCACTGCCCGTTTGATCAGCTCTTCAGCCTTGTGGATACCGTCGGCTACAGGGACCATGATAACAGGCTTTCCGTCAAACCTGGCCATCTCCACGTTCTTGTCTGCGGCAATGATAATGGCATCCGCCGCTGCGATTTCTTCCCTTGTGAGCACATTCTGGGCTCCGCCGGAGCCGTCGGTCTCGGCCTTCAGGGCAATCCCCAGCTTCTTTCCCGTATTCTCCAGGTTCTCAGCTGCCATATAGGTATGGGCAATACCGGTGGGGCAGGCCGTAACAGCCAAAACCCGGTAACCGGAGGAAGTGTCTGCTTCGGCACCCGCCTGTGCCTTCGCTCCTGCCTTGGCACCCGTCTCAGCATCCTCCTTTGCATTCTGGCCCGCCTCTCCCTCAGGCGCTCCAAAACGCTCAACCTCCGCTTCATCAATGATGCGTAAAAATTCATCCTTATCCGCCGCCCCGATAAGCCCTTCCTTGAATCCAGGATTCATAAGCAGGGTAGACAGGCGGGATAATGCCTCCAGGTGCACGTCTGCTCCCTCAGCAGGCGCCGCGATCATGAACAGAAGGTTTGCCAGGGAACCGTCAAAGGCGTCGTAATCAACGCCCTCAGGAACCACCATGGCTGCCAGTCCGGGCTCCTTTACCGCCTCTACCTTTGCGTGGGGAATGGCGATCCCCTCACCAATGGCCGTGCTGCCCAAAGCTTCCCTTGCCAGTATGCCCTCCTTGTATCCGGCGGTGTCCTTAAGCCTTCCGCCTGCATCCATCAGGGATACCAGCCTGTCAATGGCCTCCTCCTTATCTGAAACCTTTACGCCCAGCTCAATGCTCTCTTTTTTTAATAACTCTGTAATCCGCATAAATGCACCCCTCCTGACCGATTAAAGTGTGTTTAATAGTCTCATAATTTCATCCTTTGTTCCAATGCCGTCGGAAAATGCAGTAGCGCCGCCGCAGGCTGTTCCCAGCTTCAGAGCGTA
>Ga0137302_10694_pt1 | contig 10931 bp, 10 predicted proteins | sample Ramsor2O_GlcNAcB_FD_97184 | JGI IMG/M metagenome (GOLD analysis project Ga0137302, IMG submission 97184) | Mouse cecal microbial communities from Vienna, Austria - N-Acetylglucosamine amended with D2O_GlcNAcB | ecosystem: Host-associated > Mammals > Digestive system > Large intestine > Cecum... | reverse complement strand
TGTTCCAGCGCCTGTACCCCGGTCATTTCATCCGTGGAAACAATGTGTGCACCTTCCCGGCTTTGTTCCTGGGCGCTCTGGTACAGGCCGCAGATTTCGTTTACTTTCCGCGCAAAAGATTCCGGGGCTTCCGTCTTTTCCGAAGAATGAAGCCAGTAACGGATTCTGTGGGGATGTAAATCTACCTCATTTTTAAAAAACGGCTGACAGATTTCTCAGAAATCTGTTCAGCGATCCCCTGCTTTTTAATTTCTGCCACTAACAGCGGGAGGCTCCACTGGCTTACTTCGTACCCAAAATCATTTGGGTTGCTGCAAGCAAGGTCGATGATCCGCATGATCTGGTCCGGCGTAAAAACAGACGGGGCACCGGGGCGTTTTTTATCGGACAGGACTGCCCGTATCTCATCTTCAAGCTTTTCCGGGTCGTCCATTTCAATCCTCCGCAAGGCTGGGAGCGCCGCGAGGAACCGACCGCGCCAGGCGGCAGCATTATTATAATGAAGCCCGTCCTGTGGCGCAATATTCTGGTTGAGTTCCCCCTGTGACGCAGGCAGGACAATGCTGGCTCTTTTGACCAGTCCTGACGGAAGGGAGCGGCTTTTTGAAAAAGCAGATAATATGTTTTTCATGGCATCAGATAAAACCGGGATAGTATCAATTGTTTTCCTTCGCATAATAACCCATCCATTCTTTAGTGATAGAATTATTATGCACCGACTACAATAAAAAAGCAACGTCTATTCATTATTATTTTGGCAATGCTGTACTAGAGTGTGTGTTATTTCTTTCGCTGAATCGCATGTTTGGCCGCCGCGGCAATATGCTCTGGCGTCAAACCAAATGATTCCAGCAGTTCTTTTGGAGCACCCGAATGACCAAATTTATCTTCCACACCGATAAACTCAATAGGAACAGGTTCCGTTCCAACTATTACTTCCGAAACAGAACCGCCCAGGCCTCCTATCACATTATGCTCTTCTGCTGTCACGATAGCCCCTGTCTCTTTTGCCGCCTTAATGATAATATCCCTGTCAATCGGCTTAATTGTATGCATATCAATTACACGGGCATTTATGCCTTCCGCTTCCAGTATCTTCTCTGCCTTCAATGATTCCTGAACCATCAGGCCACAAGCAATAATTGTTACATCCGTACCGTCAGCCAACTGTACCCCTTTACCAATCTCAAATTTATAATTCTCAAAATTGTCCGTTACGCAATCCAGGGCGCAGCGGCCGGTTCTCAAATAACATGGCCCTTCATATTCCAAAACTGCCTTTGTTGCCAAACGTGTCTCATGAGAATCACAGGGCACAATTACTGTCATCTTTGGAATCGTACGCATCAAACTGATATCTTCGATGCACTGGTGGCTGGCTCCGTCCTCACCTACGGTCAAGCCGGCATGGCTTCCTATTATTTTCACATTTAATCCTGGATATGCCACACTGTTACGGATTTGGTCATAGGTACGCCCCGCTGCGAATACCGCAAAGGTATGTACCAGAGAAACAGCCCCACAGGTAGCAAAACCCGCCGCTATATCAACCATATTTGCTTCCGCAATACCGATATTAAAAAAGCGTTCCGGATATTTCTCCGAAAAATACTGAGTCATTGTACAACTCTTCAAATCCGCATCAAAGACATAAACATTATCTCTATCACCAAATTCTTCCAATGCGAGGCCATATGCTACTCTAGTAGAAATATTTTCGCCCATTTTATCAGTCCTCCAATTCTGCAATTCTTTTGTCAAGTTCTGCATATGCTGTTTTAAATTCTTCCTCCGTGGGTTTTCCTCCGTGGAAGCGAACCTGGTTTTCAAATATGGACACTCCTTTTCCCTTAACGGTATCTGCAACAATTACCGTTGGCTTCCCACTTGTTGAAGATGCCAATTCAATCACATTATGTATCTGTTCGATATCACTTCCGTCTATTTCCATTACATTCCACCCAAAGGCTCTGAACTTCTCTCCAATTGGATAGGGTGACATGACCTCTTCAAGGGAGCCATCCAATTGCAATTTATTATTGTCAACAAATGCGATTAAATTATCCACCCTATAAAATCCAGCCGCCATAGCCGCTTCCCAGATCTGGCCTTCCTGAATTTCACCGTCTCCCATAATACAGAATACGCGATATCCCAGTTTTCTGCTTTGTCCATACATAGCCATGCCAAGTGCAACCGACAATCCCTGTCCCAACGATCCCCCTGACATATCAACCCCTGGAACATGGATTTCCACATGTCCTGAAAGGTCACTGTCAATTTTCCTAAAAGTTGCAAGATGTTCTGGTTTAAAAAAACCCTTCATCGCCAGAGCCGTATACAACGAGGGGGAGCAATGTCCTTTAGATAACACCAATCGGTCACGGTCTATCTTCTTTGGCTCATTTACATCTACATTCATCTCATCAAAATACAGAACCGATAAAATCTCCGCTATGGAGAATGATCCTCCTATATGTCCTGAGCCCGCGGTTTCAATGGTCTGTAATGCAAGTTTACGCATTTTGTAAGCCTGCAGTTCTAATTGTCTTTTTAATTTACCGTCCATTACTACAAAATCCTCCTGAAATATTAATTAACAGTACTTATTTGGATGCATTCTGTTTTTTCTGTTTTAGGATATCAAAATAAACAGCGGCAATGATAATCATGCCCTTTAGGACAAATTGCCAATATGAATTTACATGCATCAAATTAAGACCATTGGAAATCACGCCAATGATTAAAACTCCAATCATCAAACCACCCACTGTACCGGTACCGCCAAAGAAGGATGTTCCTCCGAGTACTGCCGCCGCAATAGCATCTGTCTCATACCCTTCTCCGGTCGAAGGCTGACCAGAGGAGAGCCTGGCCGCCAGGACAACTCCACAGAATCCTGCAATCGTTCCGCTAATTGTCCATACCAGAATTTTTATCTTTTTGACATCAATTCCGGAAAAACGGGCAGATAATTCATTTCCACCAACCGCGTAAATATGCCGCCCGGTTCTTAATTTGTTTAGCAAGAAATAATCCATAATCAGGAATATTATCATATAGATAACCGGATATGGAACCACTCCCAGAGAACCCGTCCCTAACGCGCTAAAATTCGTATTCTTCGTAGTTATCGGAGAACCATTTGCAATCAGATATGCGGCTCCCCTGCATACAGACTGCATTGCCAGTGTCACCACAAAAGGATGGATTCCTGTATATGTAATGATGACGCCATTTATCAAGCCTACAAATGTCCCCACCAGGATTCCAACAGCAATACCCATGGGTATGGGGAGTCCAAAGCTTTCAAAGGTCATAACGCACATGACTCCACTAAGGGCAGCCAAGGCTCCTCCTGTCAGATCAATACCAGCCAATATAATAGCAAGCTGTACTCCAATCGCCAGATAACAGTTAGTAGCGCAAGTTCTCAATAAATTCACCATATTGGTTTTAGTTAAGAAATTATTTCCAAAAATTGCAAAAAGCGTGCCCATAGCAAATAAAGCAATAAGGATACCGCAGTTTAGCCTGAAATAGTTACGTGTTGCGCGAACCATAGCACTATTGGATCTTCTATTCATTTTTGTTCACCCCCATTGCGTATGTTAAAATCATCTCCTGAGAAATACCATCTTGGTGTGCCAGCTCTCCTGTAATCCGCCCTTCATGCATTATCACTACACGGTCACTCATATTCATAACCTCCGGCATTTCGGAAGAAATCAATATAATTGCCAATCCTTCCTTTGCCAGGTTATTAATGATAGTATATATCTCAGCTTTAGCTCCCACATCAATACCACGTGTAGGTTCATCCAGAATCAGCACCTCCGGATCCGTTGCCAACCACTTTGCAAGCAACACCTTTTGCTGATTGCCTCCTGACAAAGTTGAACAATTTACATTAGGGGACGGTGCCTTTATTTTCAGTGCATCTATACCCTGTTCAACAATCCCTGCTTCCTTATCAGCATCTACCCGCATCCCTCTCATGAATCGGTCCAGAACAGGAAGGGATATATTAAATGCAATTGTATTCATTAATAACAGCCCCTCTGTTTTACGGCTCTCTGGAACGAGGGCAACACCTCTTTTTTGCATAAACATTGGGTCTGGCTTTTTTACCAATTCGCCTTTCAGATATATCTCTCCTGAATCCATAGGATCCAGCCCCATAACAACTTTCATCAATTCCGACCGGCCAGCACCTACCAGACCGTAAAAACCGAGTATCTCTCCTTTTCGCACGGAAAAACTGCAATTTATGGCTCTTTTTCCTGCACATATATTTCTAGCTTCTAACACAACCTGTCCCAGCTCATTAAATGTCCTTACATAATAATTTCCCAAGTCCCGTCCAACCATAAGGGATATAAGCTGCGCCTCTGTACATTTTTTAGATTGGAGTTCACCCATAAATTCTCCGTCACGCATGATCGTAACCGCATCACACAACTGAAACACTTCTGCCATTTTATGCGTAATGAACACAATCCCCATACCCTGCTTTTTTAAATCGTCGACAGTCTTAAAAAGTATGTCCACTTCCTTTTCTGAAAGCGAGGATGTTGGCTCATCCAAGATGAGTATCTTTGCATTTAAGGAAAACGACTTTGCTATTTCTACCATCTGCTGCTGTCCTATTGAAAGTTTTCCGACATTTTCATTAGGATCCACTTCAAGGCCAACTCGTTCCAATAAGGGTCTTGCGGCCTCTGCCATCTTATCTTTATTTACCATTCCAAAAGAATTCCTCATTTCACGGCCCAGAAAAATATTTTCTGCAATTGTAAGATACGGTTCTAACGCAAGTTCCTGATGGATAAATGCCACCCCCATATTCTGGGAGTCGTGGACTGAGTGGATACTGACCATCTTTCCTTCGATATATATGTCGCCCGAATCCGCTGTAAATACGCCTCCCAGCACATTCATGAGCGTAGACTTTCCCGCACCGTTCTCACCCATAAGCCCCATGACCTCGCCTTCATGTACGGTAATCGCCGCATTATTGAGGGCACGTACACCCGGAAAAGTCTTTACTATATTTTCCATGCGTAAAAGCTCTTTTTTCATCTTCTATGCTCCTTACTTTGTTACACCTTGACAATTCGAAAGGGGAAAACCCCCATAGGTCTTCCCCTTTCGAGAGCACTCTTCATGCAAACTGGTTGGGACTTACTGCCAATCTGAAATATCAAAATCACCAATATTATCTGCTGTAATCAGTTCAACCGGAACAACTATTTCACTTTCCACAGTCTCGCCAGCCAAGTAGGAGAGCGCTACATCTACCGCACTAGCTCCAACAACAGACGGCTGTTGAGCCGCAGAACCGGTTGCAGAACCATTTGCCACATAACTCATAAAATCCGGATTCCCGTCAACACCATATATTACAATATCAGGCCTATTGGACGCTGCGCACGCTTGTACACAGCCCAGCGCAGCCATATCGTTGATGCAAAAGAAGCCAGCAAGCCCGCTGTCGGCTGTAATTGCGTCTTCAGCAACCGGCAGTGTCGTTGCAGTATCTCCTGAAGTATCAGAAGTCCCTATAATATTAAAATAACCGCCAATGGTATCCCTAAATCCCTGCTCGCGCTGCACACACGCAGTTCCCGAAGGCTGATTCATAATATAAATTTTAGATCCCTCTTCCAGCTTTTCCATCATATTTTTTGCACATTCAACACCCGCCGCATAGTTATCAGAAGCAATCACCGATACCACTAAATCTGTGCGATCTGCAGCGGTATCCACATTAACAACCGGAATGTTGGCATCTGCACACGCCTGAAGCGCTTCTGTACATGCAGTACAATCCATAGGCGCCATAATGATTGCATCCACTTCCTGGTTAATCAAGTCATAAATGTAATTATTCATGGTTGCCTGATCGCTTTCAGCATCTACTGTAACCAACTGTCTGCCCGGATCCATTTTCTTATCAGTCATGGCATCCTTGATACCCCCCATCATAGCTGTCCAAAATGGATTATTCATCGTTGTTGGGACATACGCAATCGTTATATCTGATACAACTTTATCCGACTTTGCCTCCGCTAATGCAGCCTTCTCGGCTCCTGATGACGTTTCCTCTTTTTCAGAAGACACTTCCACAGTCTTTGTTGGTTCACTGCTTCCCACATCTGTGCCGGAACTTCCGCATCCAGCTAAGTTTGCAGCCATTGCCACTGCCATCATAATGCTCAGTACACCCTTCTTTTTCATATCATCTTCTCCTTTTTAACATGTTTTATATCTTTTTATCTTTTCCCGCGCGTAAAAAAGACAAATAGTATCCTGTCAGCATAATGCCTGCCGAATCCTTTCCAGTAATAGGTTGTTTTTAAACAGCTTCTCCAGCGCAATATAATACCCTCCCAGCAAAACCGTATCCTCTTTCAGCTTTGTGCATCTTATGGAAACATTTTCCATTATAGATGGATGGACGAACTGACTGACTGACCGCTGTACCTTCTCGAGGAATTCCGGCAAATCTGGATAATCCGCTCCCAATATGACACAGTCCGGGTTGATAATATAAACAATACTGGCAATTCCATATCCAAGCATCCACGCCATCTTATCAATTGCATAAACCGCCAGCGGGTCACCATTTTTATAAGCATCTAATATTTCCCAATAGGAGCTTTTTTCGGTTAATGGACTTTCCGGAAATTCATAAAGACGTTCCAACATATACCGCACTGCGCTTTCTGTGCCCGCACAGTATTCATAGGTACCCTGTATCCCATTCTGCACATGCTTTCCGTTATAATTGATACCCATATGTCCGATTTCTCCGGCGATTCCCAACTGTCCCTCTACAATTTTTCCATTTATTATAATTCCTGCCCCGATGCCAAATCCCACGGAGCCCAGAGCAACTAAACTGACATGCCTATCTGTCTGGCGTTCTTCGGCACATTTCCACTCAGCATAGGCTAATAATTTTGCATCGTGTTCAGATATAATAGGGCGGCCAAAAGCCTCCTCCAGTTCTTTATGTATATTGACCCAGCTTAACTGCTCAAATCCCGATACAAGGAATTCTTCCTGGTCTACATCTTTATCTTTACGGATATATGGTCCTGGTAATCCCAGACAAATTTCTATCACACGGTCTTTACCATACTGTTCTATCAGATTCTTTCCCGTCTCTTTCAGCCTTCTTATTATTTCATAAATATCTCTTTTTTCCAAAAATTCAAATCGTATATGATTAATCATATGTCCGTCAACGGAATACACGCTAACTCGGTAATCTTTCCGATTAATACTAATCGACATGATGTAAATTCCGTCCAGTTTAAGGCAAATCAATTCACCACGTCTCCCCGAAGCGCTTTCTCCATCCACAGCAATAATACCCAAATCTAAAAATTCATTTATGATATTGGTTATGGTTGCCTTCTGAAGTCCAATCCGCGCCGAAAGGTCTGTCCTTGTCATACTTCCATTTTCCAGAAGGGTTTTAAGGACAAGAGTACGGTTTGTCTTCTGCATTTCATTACTATTCATTCCATACTTCATAATCAGCCATATCCTCCTCTCTATTTATGTTCATTATTTTAATATATAACTAAAAGTTTTGGCAATATAGTTTATTTAATTAACCTAAATATCTTTTCTTTTGTATATATTACATTATTATTTTCTATTTGTCAACATATGTTTGACTGTTTTTTATATTATAGTGTTCATTTAATTAACTATATATTCTTAATATACTTAAAGCCCCTGCTTTTGCGACCGAACTCACAGCAGGGCTGAAGCTCTTTCATTATCGTAGCCTGAATACAGGAAAAGGCAGGAGAAAATCTATGCTCCTGCCAGTACATATCTATTTTTATCCCTATCTGGTTTAACACATCACGGATACCCTTACAAAAAATCGCTATAACTATGGAACAAAAAAGAACTTCACAAACAGTAAAAACGAGATGTATTCCTCATATTATACACCTCGTTTTATTCCTAGTATATTATTCAAGACAGCTTTTAACCCGAGACCCTGCAGACACTAAACCCCTTTCCCAGCCTTCTCATGGCTTCCATGACACATAGAGGAACCCGCGCATCCTCCCGCACATCCTCCGCATCCCTTGCCTGACTTCTTGTCCTTTATCATGACACGGACGATTGCCCCTGTGAGCAGGACCAATATGACCAGAATGATTAATGTCGAAAGATTCATTTGTATCTTCTCCTCCTTCCTGTTTATGCCTGGACAGACACCGGTTCTGACCCTTTCCCAATCTTTTTACAGGTGCTCTTATAAGCACTCTTACAGGTTAGCCATTTCTAACTCCATTCCCAGATTAGCACTTTCTAACTCTCTTGTCAATCGTTTTTTTATATGTTACACTTAGAACTATCATACTAAATAAACGGGGGTATTTACAGACTTGAAAATACAGGAATCAGCAGAGAATTATCTGGAAACCATACTCATGCTGGCCAGGGAAAAGCCCTATGTCCGCTCCATCGACATTGCCAATGAACTTGGGTTCTCCAAGCCCAGTGTCAGCGTGGCCATGAAGAATCTCCGCCAGAACGGGTATGTCCAGATGGACGATCAGGGGCATATCACGCTGACGCCTTCCGGACAGGCCATTGCGGACACCATGTATGAACGCCATACGCTGCTGTCCAACTGGCTGATTTACCTGGGTGTGGACCCCAGGACAGCTGCTGAGGATGCCTGCCGCATGGAACACACCCTGAGCGCTGAAAGCTTTGATGCCATCAAGCGCCACATCACCCACGGCCATGAACTGCCGGATTAGGAGGAAGCCTATGCTCAAAGACCTTGTTAAACAATGCCGCTCTTACAGAAGATTCTATCAGGATACCGCCATCCCATACAATGAACTGGCTGATATGGTGGATACGGCCCGTCTGGCCGCTTCTGCCTCCAATGCCCAGGCCCTCAAATTCAAGATTCTGTGCACACCGGAGGAATGCGCCGATATCTACCCGTATATTGCCTGGGCGGGCGCCCTGAAGGATTGGGGCGGACCAGAGGAGGGCGAGAGACCCTCCGCCTACATCGTCATTGCCTGTGACCTGGCTATCGGAAAAAACAAGCAGTGGGATGACGGAATCACGGCCCAGACCATCATGCTGGCTGCCGTGGAAAAGGGATACGGCGGATGTATGATTGGCAGCTGCATGCGGTCAGAGATTGGCCGGCTCCTGGGACTTGATCCGGAGCATTACAGCATAGACCTGGTGCTGGCCCTTGGAAAGCCCAGGGAAGAAGTAGTCCTGGTGCCGGTAAAGGAAGATGGATCCACTGCGTACTACCGCGACGGGAATCAGGTTCACTATGTTCCCAAACGCAGCCTGGAGGACATCCTTCTGTGATGTTCCTTTCATGATTTGGTTTTCGGCACTGCGGCATTATATTCTGCCATGAATAAAACAAAGCGCTTCGGGCGGACATGTATTTTACATGTACCCGATACGCTTTTTTCATATTTCCGGAAGGTAACTATTTCTTCGCTGCCAAAAGGCTTTACGCTTATTACAGTGACAGGGCTCTCATTGCGTTTAGTATGGCAATGACCGACACGCCCACATCCGCGAACACTGCCTCCCACATATTGGCCGCGCCCGCGGCGCCCATTAAGAGCACCACTGCCTTGACCCCCAGCGCAAAGGCGATGTTCTGCTTTACAATGGACAGGGTCTTTCGCGATATGCGGACCACATCCGCGATTCTGGCAGGGTTATCGTCCATAAGCACAATATCCGCCGCCTCGATGGCTGCATCTGATCCCATGCTTCCCATGGCAATTCCCACATCCGCCCTGGAGAGAACAGGCGCGTCATTGATTCCGTCTCCCACAAAGGCCAGCCTGTGCTTTCCTATCTGCCGTGACAGCAGCTCCTCAACCTTTGCCACCTTGTCTCCCGGAAGGAGCTCCGCGTGGACCTCATCCAGTCCCAGCCTGGCCGCCACTGCTTCCCCTACCTCTTTCTTGTCTCCGGTGAGCATGATTGTCCTTCTGACACCCACCTTTTTAAGATTCCTGATTGCCTCCAATGCCTCATCCTTGATTGAATCCGATATGACGATATATCCGCAGTACACGCCGTCCAGAGCCACATACACAACCGTGCCCATGCTGGTGCATTCCTGATACTGCACATTCATTTCTTTCATCAGCTTGCTGTTGCCGGCCAGTACGGTATGACCGTCAATCTCCGCCCGCACTCCATGGCCGGATATCTCCCGGGCATTGCTGACACGGTTCAGGTCCATGGTATCTCCCCACGCATCCTTGATGGAGCGTGAGATGGGGTGGTCTGAATAACTTTCCGCCAGTGCCGCCAGTTCCAGCAGGGAACGCTTTTTCTCATCGGAAGGCTGGCTGGCCGCCCACACCCTGGTCCGCGGCACCTCAGACGCCTCCGGGACAGGGCTGCCGGCCACTGCGTGAATCTCAGTCACCTTGAATTCTCCCTTGGTCAGCGTACCTGTCTTATCAAAGACAATGGTGTCCATCTCAGACAGAGCCTCCAGATAGTTGCTTCCCTTGATGAGCACGCCCTTTTTGGAAGCAGCGCCGATGCCTGAGAAGAAGCTCATAGGCACGGAAATCACCAGGGCGCACGGACAGGAGATTACCAGAAAGGTGCAGGCCCTTCTGACGCCCTCAGACCAGGTCTGGCCAAAGAACAGGGGCGGAATCACAGCCAGGAGCACGGCTCCCATCACCACCAGGGGGGTATAATATCTGGCAAACCGGGTGATGAAGTTTTCCACATGGGCTTTTTTACTGCTGGCATTCTCCACCAGCTCCAGAATCTTTGCCACGGTGGAATCATCAAACTCCTTTGCGACCTGCACCCGCAGAAGGCCGCTGCCGTTGACACAGCCGCTGATGACGTCGTCTCCCTCCGCTACCTTA
>Ga0137302_10692_pt1 | contig 10998 bp, 13 predicted proteins | sample Ramsor2O_GlcNAcB_FD_97184 | JGI IMG/M metagenome (GOLD analysis project Ga0137302, IMG submission 97184) | Mouse cecal microbial communities from Vienna, Austria - N-Acetylglucosamine amended with D2O_GlcNAcB | ecosystem: Host-associated > Mammals > Digestive system > Large intestine > Cecum... | reverse complement strand
TGGAAAGTATCCAGGGAGCACTGCTGCGGATGAACCGTTCAATCCAGGCGGAAGGGACATTTGGAATCATAAAGTATGACCGATGGTACAAACGTGTGGTAAGAAGAAAGCTAAAGCGAGTGAGTTTGGAAATATATTTGGTTTCCATAGGGCATAATCTCTATAAATTCAGAAACAAAAAGAAAAGAGCTGCCATTGCGGCATAAAGAAGGAAGGCCCGCTTTTCATGGGGGTAAGGGGGAGGTATATGCTTTTTTAGGGAAGTAACAGACCTCCGGATCAAAAAGTGAGGGGGCTGTGGGAAATAGAGTCCGTCTACTCTATTTTTTCACAGCCCCTCAATACGGCAGGAAGACCCTTATGAGCGAGGATTACAGCTTCTTAAAGCCATATTATGAGCAGGCATTAAGGATGCAGGACGCGGCAGAACGAATTTATGGTATGATTCGTCTGCCCTTTTATTGTATGAACGTATTACATCTGACAGGAGTGTTAAATTGTCTTTCTCAAGCCGGATTTGCAAAAAGCAGTGGCATCATCATCCCCTTTCCTGTACCTTCAGGCTTTAATCATCCGATTCATTATTGTTTAAGCGCACCCATACTTCATATAATAACAGTAGTGCCATATAAAACAAGTATTCCTATTGAAATTGTAGGAATACTATGGTATAGTAAAAAGCGTAGATGAAGCTTTTAACTTTAGGACTACAGAAAGGCGGATTTTGATTATGAAGCAATTGATTTATCTGGATAATGCGGCCACCACAAAGACCAGGCCGGAGGTGGTGGAGTCCATGCTTCCATACTTTACGGAGTATTACGGCAACCCCTCCTCGGTCTACGACTTCTCCACTGAGAGTAAAAAGGCCGTAAACCATGCAAGAGAGACCATTGCCCGGTCCCTGGGTGCAAAGACCAATGAGATATATTTTACGGCCGGAGGCAGCGAGGCCGATAACTGGGCCCTGGTGGCCACGGCAGAGGCCTATGGAAATAAAGGGAAACACATCATCACCACCAAGATTGAACACCATGCCATCCTTCATACCTGCCAGTACCTGGAGAAAAGGGGATATGAGGTCACATATCTGGATGTGGATGAAAATGGAGTGGTTAAGCTGGATGAGCTTAAGAGGGCCATTCGGCCGGACACCATCCTCATATCAGTGATGTTTGCCAATAATGAGATCGGCACCATTGAGCCCATCAGGGAGATTGGGGCCATTGCCAGGGAACACGGGATTTTGTTCCACACCGATGCGGTACAGGCATTTGCCCATGTGCCCATTGATGTGGATGAGTACAATATTGACATGCTCAGTTCCAGCGGACATAAGCTGAACGGGCCCAAGGGAATTGGATTTCTCTATATCCGCACAGGTGTTAAGATTCGTTCCTTCATCCACGGAGGCGCTCAGGAGCGCAAGCGCCGTGCCGGAACAGAGAATGTGCCCGGCATAGTGGGTTACGGCAAGGCAGTGGAGCTGGCCATGGCCAGCATGGAGGAACGGGCTGCCAGGGAAACGAAACTGCGGGATTATCTGATGAAGCGGGTCATGGACGAGGTGCCCTTTACCAGGATTAACGGCTCACGCACCAGCCGCCTTCCGGGCAATGTGAATTTTGCTTTCCAGTTTATTGAAGGTGAATCCCTTCTCATCAAACTGGATATGGCGGGCATCTGCGGATCCAGCGGTTCAGCCTGCACTTCAGGGTCACTGGACCCATCCCATGTGCTTTTGGCCATCGGGCTGCCTCATGAGATTGCCCACGGCTCTCTCCGTCTTACCTTAAGCGGGGAGAACACAAAGGAGGAGATGGATTACGTGACGGAGCAGATTAAGGATATCGTGGGATACCTGCGGAGCATGTCGCCTTTGTATGAGGATTATATAAAGCACAATGACGGTGGGAAAAAATAATATGCAGGGAAAAGCCTGTATGAAAGATAAACTTGGAACGATTCAGGAGGAATATAGATGTACACAGAAAAAGTAATGGACCATTTTGAGCACCCCAGAAATGTGGGTGAGATAGAGAACCCCAGCGGAATGGGGACAGTGGGAAATCCCAAATGCGGCGATATTATGCGGATTTACCTGGATATTGATGAGAACCAGATTATCCGTGACGTGAAGTTCAAAACCTTTGGCTGCGGCGCTGCCGTGGCAACCAGCAGCATGGCCACGGAGCTGGTAAAGGGAAAGACGGTCCAGGAGGCCATGGCCGTTACCAATAAAGCGGTCATGGAAGCACTTGACGGACTGCCGCCTGTTAAGGTACACTGTTCTCTGTTGGCAGAGGAAGCAATCCATGCGGCTCTCTGGGATTATGCACAGAAAAACGGTATTACCATTGAGGGCTTGGAAAAACCCAAGGATAATATTGAGGAAGAGGAAGAAGAGGAGAACTATTGAGCAGGAAGGTAGTAGTAGGCATGTCAGGAGGAGTTGACTCCTCCGTGGCAGCCTGGCTGTTAAAGGAACAGGGTTACGATGTGATTGGCGTGACCATGCAGATTTGGCGGGACGAGGATGCTGAGGTTCAGGAGGCAGAGGGCGGATGCTGCGGTCTAAGCGCGGTGGATGACGCCAGAAGGGTTGCCATGGACCTGGGTATCCCTTATTATGTCATGAATTTCAAGGAAGAGTTCCGTAAAAACGTGATGGATTATTTTGCGGGTGAGTACGTGGAGGGAAGGACGCCCAACCCGTGTATTGCCTGCAACCGCCACGTGAAGTGGGAGTCACTGCTCAGGCGGAGCATGGCCATCGGGGCGGATTACATTGCCACAGGTCATTATGCGCAGATAGACAGGCTGCCGGGAGGGCGTTATTCCCTGAAGACCTCGGTGACCGCCGCAAAGGACCAGACATACGCTCTCTACAACCTGACCCAGGAACAGCTGTCCCATACCCTGATGCCTGTGGGAAGCTACCATAAGGAGGAGATACGGGACATGGCAGAGCGCCTGGGACTTCCGGTGGCACATAAACCGGACAGCCAGGAGATATGCTTTATCCCGGACCACGATTACGCGTCATTTATTGAGGAATACACGGGCAGGGAGTTGCCGCCGGGAAACTTCGTGGACCTGGACGGCAATGTCCTGGGCCGTCATAGGGGCATTACCCACTATACGGTGGGCCAGAGAAAGGGGCTGAACCTTTCCATGGGCCGCCCTGTTTTCGTGGTGGAAATACGCCCTGAAACAAATGAAGTTGTCATCGGTGACAACCAGGATGTATTTACAAATGTGCTCCGCTGCGATAAACTGAACTGGATGGCAGTTGACGGGCTTCATGGAAAGTCCATGGATGTCTTGGCCAAAATCAGATACAGCCACAAAGGAAGTCCCTGTACCATCCGTGAAATCGGGAATGATATGGTGGAATGCCGTTTCCATGAGCCGGTCCGGGCCGTGACTCCGGGACAGGCCGTGGTATTCTACGACGGGGATTATGTGGCAGGCGGAGGTACCATAATAAGATGAAACGGAAGATAAGAGAAAGCAGCGCCGCATGTAAAAGCAGTGCGGCGCCCACAGACAGAATGGAACGCAACGGAATGGCACGTAACAAACGGCGGGTAAATGGTCTGGCCGCCATTGGGCTGGCAGGCATCATGGCCGCCGGCATGGGTCTGACCGGGTGCGGAAACTATGTGCCCAGCAGCGGGATGAAGGCCGGAATCCAGTCCGAAGGCGGGCAGGTGTCCTGGGGCCAGGAGAGCCCGTCAGCCGGCGCGCCCTCAGTTGCGCGGGAAGAAGGCAGTGCGGATAAAGGCAGTAAGGCCGAGACCATCAAACTGGACACAGAGCGAACCACGGCACCCATGCCTCAGTTTGAGGATATATCAGACACTGTCTATGTGAAATCATCAGACGGCGGCAGTGTACGCATACGCTCTGCCTGCGATACAGGGGACGATTCCAACATTCTGACATACGCCAGTCCCGGAACCGGACTAAAGCGTACCGGGAAGGGGGAGCAGTGGACCAGAATTGATTATAATGGAACGCCGGGTTACATATCATCCGGATATATAACCACCCAGGTTCCGGAGACCACGGCCGCGCCGCCCCGGGCATGTGTGGACAGCGGGGAGATAACCCTGAATCCTTCGTGGAAATACGCGGAGTTTTCCAAGATTTATTCGGGTGCGGCGGTACTGTACCGCTCCGAGGCAGCAAGCCCCAAGGGCATTACGGTCTGCGTCAATGCGGGGCATGGAACCAAGGGCGGAGCTTCAGTTAAGACGCTGTGTCATCCCGACGGCACACCCAAGGTAACCGGGGGCACCACCGGCGCAGGGGCCACCTTGGCGGCAGCCGTGTCAGGCGGCATGACCTTTGCCGACGGAACCGCCGAGAGCAAGGTGACGCTGTCCATGGCAAAGATACTGAAGGATAAGCTGCTGGCAGCAGGATATGATGTGCTGATGATCCGGGAGAGCGGCGATGTCCAGTTGGACAATATAGCCAGGACTGTCATAGCCAATAATGCAAGCGACTGCCACATTGCTCTTCACTGGGATTCCACCACCAATAACAAGGGGGCATTTTACATGAGCGTTCCCAATGTGGAATCCTACCGGAACATGGAACCCGTAAAATCTCACTGGCAGCAGCACAATGCCCTTGGCGAAAGCCTGGTGGCAGGTCTTAAGGGGGCGGGAGTCAAGATATTCTCCGGCGGCTCCATGGCCATGGATCTGACCCAGACTTCCTTCTCCACTGTGCCGTCCGTGGATATAGAGCTGGGAGACAAGGCTTCCGACCATTCTGCGGCCACGCTGACTACGCTGGCTGACGGCCTGGTGGCTGGGGTGAACCAGTATTTTGGGCAGTGAGGACAGAAAAGAATGAGAAAATTTTTCCAGAGAATCAACTGCAAACTGAGCGAATACAGCGGCCATCCCGGGTATCACGGATTCCTCCAGCATAAAGCTGCTGCTGTGGAGTCCAAACGTTCCCTGATTTTTTTCAGTTGCAATGCCGGCATATACATAGGCTCCCGGAACACGGGCCACATATTCACTGAAATCCTCTCCTCCAAGATGAGGATTGGTATCCAGTTTGACATGTTCTTCACCTAATATCCTGGCAGCTCACTGAAGGCAGAATCTTACACAGCACCCTTGCCGCTGTTTCAGGAAGACGTCGGGATACGATTTGCTGTAAACCGGAATAAATCTGATTCGTTATGGCAATGGGGGCTATGCACTCATGGGGCCAGGAACCATGACCGCCTTGCCCTGTCACCTGTATTTCAAATCTTCCAGGATATCCAAAGGCACATCTCTCTGCCACACACATTTCTCCCGCCGCTGCTTCTGGCCATGCATGGGCGGCAAAAACAGCGTCTACAGCAGGATTTTCCAGTATGCGGTCTTCCTCAGCCATTTTTCTTCCACCAATTCCATTTTCCTCACCGGGCTGGAATACAAATTTCACGTGACCGGAAAACTGGCTGCGCAGCTTTGACAGAATCATTGCACTGCCTAAAAGCCACGCAGCATGTCCGTCGTGTCCGCATGCGTGCATTATACCAGGTGTTTCTGACGAAAAGGGAAGTCCGGTTTTTTCTTCTATGGGCAGCGCGTCGATATCTGCACGCAGAAGAACTGTTTTTCCAGCGCCCTTTGCTCCTGTCAGGATGCCGACGACCCCGGTATCGCCGGCAGCCCCTGTAATCACCTCCATCCCTTCCAGACTGCGTAACTTCTCAGCAATTTTATGGGATGTTTCATACTCCTCCATAGAGAGTTCCGGATGGCGGTGGAGTTCACGGCGAAATTGGATTATTTCTTCTCTGCATTGTTCTGCTTTTTCTTTGATTTGTTCGGTCAGCATCAGCTTCCTCCCTGAGTTGGAATAGAATGTAATAGGCCCCACAGACAGTGAGGCCGGTATAGTTGACTTTATTTGCTTACGAAATTTAAAAACTGGCGCAGCCTTGGATTTTCAGGGTTATCAATGAGTTCCTCAGGGGAACCGTCAGCAGCAATCATACCGTTGTCCATGAACAATATGCGGGTTGCAACGTTTCTTGCGAATTTGATTTCGTGGGTGACCAGGACCATGGTGGAATCCTCTTCGGCCAGCCGGCGAATGGTATTCAGTACTTCTCCCACAAGTTCGGGATCCAGGGCGGAAGTGGGCTCGTCGAAGAGCAGAACATCCGGACTGACCGCCAGGGCCCGGGCAATGGCCACACGCTGCTGCTGTCCGCCCGACATCTTGGCCGGGTAAAAATCCTTACGGTCCAGCATGCTTACTTTCTCTAAAAGCCGCAGGGATGTCTCCTCTGCTTCAGTCTTTGGTCTGTTATGAACGGTCACAAGCGCTTCCATGACATTTTCCAAAGCTGTTTTATTCTTAAATAGATTATAGCCCTGGAATACCATGGCAGATTGACGCCGCAGGTTCCGTACTTCCTTAGAAGTATACCTGGCTGCGTCCACACGCGCATTGCCGATCTGAATGATTCCCGTGGTGGGTATACACAGAAAGTTCAGGCAGCGCAGCAGGGTTGATTTTCCGGTACCCGATGGCCCCAGGATGGCCACTATTTCATTTTTCTTTATATTCAGGTTAATGTCCTTTAGAACTTCTGTATCGGTTCCGAATGTTTTGGACAGATTTTCTACTGTAACCATCTGTTATTTCCCTTCAACTGCAGATTTTCAGCTGTTATTTAGTGGGTTGCCGTTAACCACTCGTTGCTAATAAGCTGGGATAAATCCTCATAAAACCATTTAGTGATGATTTCAGAAACGGTTCCATCCTCATGCATTTCCTTTAATACCACATTGATATCATCGCGGAGTCCGGCTCCCTCCTCCGTGTCAGCAAACCACCAGCCTGCGTTATTTCCAAACAGCTTTTGGTCCAGCATACGAAATTCCAGGTTCTGGGTCCTTTCTGCTTTTTCGATGTTGGTAACTGTATTGGCATAACAGTCTATGCGCCCAAGGGAACAATCCTGAAAACCTGCATTTGAATCCTCATAAGTTACGATTTCCCAATCATAATCAGGAGCCATATTCTCAACTGTTGACTGGGCAGCCTGTCCGGCTGTCACACCGATGGTGTGTCCGCGTAAATCATCCATTGTCTTATATTCGCTGTCCGGCCGGACTATGATGACCTGCGCATCCGCATAGATTGGGTCAGATGCAATATATGTTTTCAGACGGGCTTCGGTAATGGCAAAGCAGTTTGCGGCTACATCCACACGGCCGGTGTTTAATTCCCCAAACAGGGAGGCCATATCTGAAACCTGTTTCATCTCAATGGTCCATCCGGTGCGGGCTTCGATTTCAGCCCAAAGGTCAGCCTCAGCTCCTGTCCAGTTTCCCTGGTCGTCAACCATGGAATAGGGTTCGCCGGTACCGGCAGTCCCTACTATGACAGTGCGGCTTTCAGCCGGTTCTGTATCATTGCCGGAATTGTCTGTCTTTGCATGTTCGGACGGGTTTGCCTGTGTGGCTTTGGCAGAGGCAGCAGGCTCCGGGCTCTGGCCTGAACAGCCTGCCATGGAAGCAGCTGCCAGGGCTGCCGAGATAATAAGAGCGGTTGCTTTTTTGCTTTTCATATGTTTCCTTCATTTGATGAATATTATAATATATAAGCAAACGGTCTAAAAAATAGCATTGCACCGTTTTTCCAATACTTTCTGGAAAGCCGTGAGAATCAGTGTTATAACCCAGTAAATCAACATGACGCAGGCATAGCACTCAAAGAACTGGAAGGTGTTGGCTCCTTCAATTTTTGCGGCCCCCATCACGTCCCTGACTCCAACCAGAAATGCCAGGGAAGACATTTTGAAAAGATTAATCAGGTCATTGAATAGAGGCGGAAGCGCAACACGGATTGCCTGGGGTATGACAATTCTGATTGTCATTTGGAAACCTGTCATGCCAAAGGCCATGGCTGCTTCCCTCTGCCCCTCATCCACGGAAATCAATGCCCCGCGGATGGATTCTGAAACAAACGCTCCCATGTTCAGGCTCATGATGACCGCAACAGCCACGGTGGGAGACATATTAAGAATAAGGGAACTTAAGTTGGCCAGACCGTAATAGAAAAAGAACAGCTGGGCGGCAACCGGTGTACCGCGGACAAAGGATATCCAGATTTTTAGAACCTGGCTCACACCCTTTACTTTGTAATAGCTGATGATGGCAAAGACCATTCCGATGACAAGCGAGAAAACGGCACTGATAATGGTCAGGGTCAGAGTCACATTCAACTTGCCCGCAATATAGGGAAGTGTTTGAAAGAAATAGCTCCAGTTAAATTTCATACCATACCTCTATCCAATTGACGAAACCTATTGGGAAATTGTGCCGGATAGATATTATGAATGGTGTTAAAATTGTAAATGTAAGGAAAACGTAAATCCTTCCGCATTTACAAATAAAACCTGATGCGTTACAATGAACATAACACCAAAGGTTTGTTTAAGACAAGGAGGGATTACATGAGATTAATGAAACGTCTGCTGGCAGTGGTTCTGGGAGCTGTCCTTTTATGTCCCATGACCGCTTATGCGGCCCGGTCACAGGAAGCATTGGAGCTGTACAAGGCGGTGGAAGCCAAGAACCAGAACATGACGGATATGAACGCCTTTTACGATTTCAAGATGAAGATGACAGGCAGCCTGCTTGAGAATGAAGGTATCAGTCCCATTGACATGCGGCTGGAGATGAATATGAAGATGAATCATATGAAGGACCCCAGTCAGCTGCGTTACATGGCATATTGCCGTATTACAATTCCGGACAGTGAGCCTATCACCTATTCCATGTATTATCTGGACGGCTATACCTACATGGATATGCCGGGACAAAAGATTAAGTACCCCATGGCCATGGGCGACATGATGAATCAGGCCATGGCTTCGTCAAAGGCTTTCGAGGTGCCGGAGGATTTGGCCGGAGACTTTAACCTGTGGGACGAGGGAGAGAACAAGGTCATCGGCTATACCATCAACGATGCCAGGATGAACGAGTACATGCAGATGGTACTCGGCTCTACCGGACTTACGGGCATGCTGGACGGTCTTGATATGAAGCTTCGCAATATCCGCGGAGAGTATGTGGTGAATCCGGCCGGCGACTGCATTAAGATGCGCCTTAAGATGGATATGGATATGACCATGCAGGGGGAGACCTTCAGTGTGAGCCTGGACGGCGATGTGGGAATCGCGGATCCCGGCCAGCCCGTGGATGTACCTGTTCCAAATCCTGCGGAATATACCGAGATGCAGGCGGCAGCCAGTTAAAGGAGATTTGAGGGTATTTTTAAGATAGTTTCAAAATATGCTGAAAATGTCTAAAAAAATTAACGCCAACTACTACACAAAACACGGATTTTAGTGTATAATGCAGTAGTTGGCTTTTTTTGGAGGAGTACCCAAGTGGCTGAAGGGTCTGGCTTCGAACACCAGTAGGTCGGCAGCACCGGCGCGAGGGTTCAAATCCCTCCTCCTCCGTTTATGTGACGATTCTGGCATTTGCTCCGGCCGCAGCTTTTATACAGGTTACGGCCGCCCTCCAGAACCTTCTTTTCCCGTATCAGCTCTGCAATCGCAGAGCCCCCAGCTGACGCGTCCAAGCCACTGTTCAAAGGTTTCATCCTGATAACGGTATTTGTGTTTCCAGATATCGATTCCCAGCCGGTTTTCAGCTCCCAGACACTCCTGTATTTCCATATAATTACACCCCGAATTCTATATATTGTATTAAAAACAATAATATCACAATATATGGCATGATTCGAGCCCCGGGAAGGGATGGGTTAAAAACGCGCAAAAAATGCAGCCCTGGTTTATCAGGACTGCATGCGGTTTTCAGGAAATTCCTGAGGGAAATCATGGGTGGCGCTGTCTGCGCCGGGCAAATCAATTTCAGGAATGTCCCCATCCCCATAGGTGCTGCTGTTTCTGCCCGGAAGCTCCAGGGGTTCCTGTCTGCCGGGCTCCTGTCTTCCGGGTATCTGTATTCCGTCCATGTGCCATCATCCTTCCGTAAACATGTTTTCCACGTAGTTGCGCATATCCTCATGGCTCTTTATGTTTCTGGCCCTGTTTACCACTTGTTTCTGTTCCGGCTCCGTAAGGCCGGAGAAACGGCTCATGGCTTCAGGATTCATAGCCAACTCCATGGTAAATCCAATGGGAAGTTCATCCCGCTCTATCATATTCATCACCTCAGGATTAGTATGGAAGGCGGGGACGGAAAATATGCATGGCCGGATTCGGGATTTAAAAGGCACCTGTAACGGAACCGGGAATGGTGAACTGTACGGCGCCCATGTAACCCGGCGCCACATCGTATTCGTTAAATGTAATCACAAGTTCGCCGTTTTCATTGAAATAATAGCTTTCATCGCCTGTAAGTCCCTTGAAATCCTCATCCGGCATATCGGAAGAAGTACATGATGGATTCATCCTTTGCCATCTGTTCCGGCATCTGGCTCTTAATGTTGGCGCTGATGGCATCCAGCATTTCCGGACGGTCATGGAACAGGTCCTTTAAGGAGATGACATTTCCGGTGGCCTTGTCTATGGTAAATACCTTGACGAACTGGGTACCGCTGGCCATGGTAAGGGTGGTATCAATGCGGATGCACAGATATTTGCTGTTGTCTGTCACCACTTCATAGCGGGAATCCAGACCATAGTGCCCCTCTCCGTTGTCCTTTGACAATTCTTCCTCATACATGGCAATGAGCTCATTGCCATAATCCTCTATGGATTTGTTTGCCGGTACCTGGGCGCCCTCGGTCCCTTCAATCGTCACCTGGGGAACCTTGATATCAGCCTCAAAATGATTCTTTTTATCTTCATAAGTGCGGAAGGTTACCACCTTTGCGATGGATCCAATGACCGGAATCTGTTCCATGGCATTGGCCAGGGCCGGTGTGGCGTTGGCCAGTACGGTAATGGCAATCATGGCAGCGGCAGCGGCCCCGCCTGTCTTCTTTGCA
>Ga0137302_10691_pt1 | contig 11042 bp, 8 predicted proteins | sample Ramsor2O_GlcNAcB_FD_97184 | JGI IMG/M metagenome (GOLD analysis project Ga0137302, IMG submission 97184) | Mouse cecal microbial communities from Vienna, Austria - N-Acetylglucosamine amended with D2O_GlcNAcB | ecosystem: Host-associated > Mammals > Digestive system > Large intestine > Cecum... | reverse complement strand
TTGTGCGCGGTCAACCGGAGTGAGCTAACTTCGCCGTGCGAAGCGAGGTCGGGAGAGCTTCGGGGCACCCGTGCCAAAGGTGCAGAATTTGTTAAGCAAGTTGTACTTTTCCCCGGATAAAACTGCGTTTTACCGATGAAAAGTAACTTGCCGCCCGTTCCGTCCGGGGCAAATCAGCTCGCGACTCGCCGATTTTTAATCACTGGAATAATCCATACGTTCAAATAACCAATGACAAGGCCGGCCATATCAGGAAAAGCGTAGTGGTTTAGCCATCAGAGCATTGCTATGTCAGAATTTATTGTTAACTTTGCATCCGACTTCCACGCCTTGTGCCGTTAAGAGAAACGGCGGCTGGGAGGTCTTACATAAGAAAGCGTACATCAACGCTTATTCTTGGCTTTCAGAAAATTTGGCCATTTTCAGAATCACAGTCAAGGATAGTGCAGCGGTGGACGCCACGGGTATGTATATACCTATCCGACTCATTTCAAGTCTTATGCTTGAAATGAGTTTGGGGTATTCGCATACGGCGTGGAGTCTTCGTTGCTCAATCCACTGTGATGGGCCAGGCCAAATGCCTCTGAAAGCGGAGTGAGCAACTGTAAGGCTCCCGCTTTTCTTTTTATTAACCAATAGCCATTCGGAGCTTGTGGCAAATATTCATAGTCCGATGGCAAACGAAGACCTCCGAACCGCCCAGGCCGGAAAGAACGATGAATTTTACACTCAATACCACGATATTGAGGTAGAAATGAATGCTTATCTTGAATATAATCCCGATGTATTCAGAGACAAGACAGTCCTTTTGCCTTGTGATGACCCTGAATGGAGTAACTTCACAAAATATTTCGCCGCCAAATTTGATGCTCTTGGATTGAAAAAACTTATATCCACGAGTTATGCACCCGAATGCAAGAAGATGGTATTAGGTGGTTTGTTTTCGGAATATGAGCAGTCTTCGCCACAATTTGACGCGGATAAATCTAAAACTCATGGTAAGATTTTTATTCTCGATAGCGACATTACCGGAGACGGCCATATAGACATTGATGACTTACACTGGGAATATCTCAATGGTGACGGAGATTTCCGCAGCGATGAAGTTACGATGCTCCGTGATGAAGCCGATATTATTGTTACAAACCCTCCATTTTCTCTGTTTCGCGAATTCCTTGCATGGATAACTGACGCTGATAAGCAATTCATAATAATTGGGAATATAAATGCCATTACTTATCCACAGGCATTCCCTCTAATTATGGCTGACAAGATGTGGCTGGGTGTGACCATTCATTCGGGAGATAGGGAATTTGAAGTTCCGCAAGAATATCCGTTGAATGCTGCCGGATGGCGCGTTGATGAAACTGGAAGAAAGTTTATTCGTGTTAAAGGTGTTCGATGGTTTACAAATATTGATCATGGCGATAGGCATGAGCCATTGGATTTAATGACAATGGCGGACAACATACGTTTTTCAAGGCATAAAGATATTGTCGGCAAGGAATATCGACATTATATTAATTACGATGCAATAGAAGTTCCTTATGGAGATGCAATTCCATCTGACTATGATGGGGCTATGGGCGTACCTATAACATTTCTCGATAAATATTGTCCAGACCAATTTGAGATACTTGGTATAGATGGTGGAGATATGGGAGCTTCGTATGGAATTAGTGCGAATCTTACTCAAGAGGAGTGTAATGCTTTATTCAGAGAACATAAAGGCTTTCGACGTGGCAAATTATGCTATCGTAATGACGATGGTAGATTAGAAGTATGTTATCGTAGAATTTTAATCCGTAAAAGATAATTAATCATGACACCGACACTTCGAATAGATTTTACCGTTGAGGATATATGTAAAGGATTTGTTTACAACAAATCCGAAGGCAGAGGATTATTTGGATTGGATGGCAAACTTACCATTCAACCTGAATATCAGCGCAATTATATTTATAACGATGGGAAGAAAGATGTTGCAGTAATAGAGTCACTACTTAAAGGTTATCCCCTTGGTCTAATTTATTTCAATCAAACTCCGTCTGGCCAATTTGAAGTATTAGACGGACAGCAGAGGATAACCTCTTTCGGTCGTTATGTCACGGATAAATTTGCTATAATACGTAATGGACGCGAAACTTACTTTTCAGGTCTTGATGATAATCTAAAAGAAAGGATATTGAAATCAAAGCTCGTGGTTTTTATTTGCGAAGGAACTGAGACTGAAATAAAGGAATGGTTCGAGACAATTAATATTACTGGTGTGCCGCTCAATGACCAGGAACGCCGAAATGCAGTCCATAGCGGCCCGTTTGTAACTGCGGCAAAAAGGATATTTAGTAATTCTCAAAATTCGGCCATACAAAAATGGAGTCACTATGTCAGCGGTGATGTCAAACGTCAGAAATATCTTGAATGTGCCCTTGACTGGATAAGTCGTTCCAAAGGGATGACTATTGACGCTTATATGAGCGCACATCGTTTTGATACTTCAATTGAAGAATTGGAAGATTATTTCAATTCCGTTATCGACTGGGTAGCAGGATTATTTGAAACGACGGAGAACATGGCCGGCTTGGAGTGGGGTCGATTGTATGAAGAATACCATAATGCACATCACGATCGTGCAACCCTAAATGCTCGTGTTAATGAGTTATTGAAGGATGAATCGATCCGCAAACGGGCAAACATATATGAATATGTCTTAGGTGGAGAGGAAAAACCTATTCTCCTCGAAATCCGCATATTTGAAGAATCTACAAAGAAGATTGTCTATAATAGACAGACAGAAGAGGCAATAGCAAACGGTGTCTCAAACTGTCCGTTATGCGCTCTTGGGAATGACAGCAACCACACTCGCATATATAAACTAAAAGAGATGGATGCCGATCATGTCACCGCATGGAGCAGAGGCGGTACGACAACCATAGATAACTGCCAAATGCTTTGTAAAACCCACAATCGAGCAAAAGGTAATAAATAAGTCTTATATTACAAGTATTTATGTATTTACATAGATAAAATATTTACATCAAGCTCAAACAAGAACAATAATCTCCATGCCAACATCCTGTCTTAAAACAATCAACCAATTGCAACTTATCTATTATAGGTTGTATTATCTTCTGAATTTTATTTGTTTTCTTTTAATTGACTATTAGAAAACTCAATTATTGGAATAGTCTGCTTTTCACCAGAAATATCACATTGAACGAATCTTACCATTGGAGCATCTTGAATAATTAGTTCATTATCCTTGCCTGCATTAATCACTAGCTTTTTTGAGAAGGAGTATGTTTCAATATCAAATTTTTTATGAAATTCATCCCAATATTCTTGTTTGGAGAAATCATTTTCAAGCGCCTCCATAAGATTACCCAAATATTTTTCTACAGCTACTTTATTGATTTCGTTTAATCTATACGGAGAAGACATCGCATTGTTGATAAAACTATCAGGAGTCAATGAAATTAAAAGTGCTTGAGCTGATAGTTTTAACATTTTTAGACAATTTTGTTTCTCCTCAACTGTTAACTTTATTCCTCCCTGAATTTCACAAATATTATTCAGTAATATTTCTGTTATATTTTGTTGATATATTTCAGAACTGATTACAGATGGCAATAATGGACGTTCTAAAAGCATCCTGTAGAAGTCAACCATGTTATTAGAAACATAGACTGTATTAATTGTAATTGAATCTGATATAGTTACAAATGGATTATTCCTTAATGTGTCTATTATTTCTTCAGTTGTATATGTGTATTTTGATTTGCACACCTGATATGTCATTTCAGATATTTCATCTATTGAATTCTTCCCTAATATTACGGAACAAAATACAATTCCTTCTAATGTTATTTTTCTGACAAGAGAGTCATGTTCGCTTTTTATATCAATATATCCATGAAATGGGAGCTTTTTTAATAGATCCTCCATCTCACAATATTTGTCTTCAGTTATAAATTGAAGATCGGCCGTCATTAGCGTATAATCATGATCTACAAATTCTATAATCCAATATACATTATTATCATAATAGATAATAGCAGAATCCACTATTTTTTTATTTGTAAACTGTTGGGCATACTTCTCTACATCATGTTGGTTATTAAGTTTGTAGTCTTTTGTTAGCAATTCAATCAATGCATCCTTGCCAATTAAGTGGACTGAAGTATCTCGCAATGCTTCTTTCAAATGTTTATAATGTCCCCAGACATTACCATTTACATCTGTCAAAGCTATAAAATATCCATAAGTATTACTATTAATCTTCTGTTCTACATATAATTTACCCAAAAACTTTAGCCACTGAGGCATTGTAACAGCAGTATCATACGCCTTGCATTCGCATATTACAGGAATTTTAATTTCACTTAATCCTACATTATGGATTATTTCTGCAGTTACGTCAATTTCATTAGCCCCAGGCCCCACTTCGTCACGCATTACATTTGTGAGTCCATGCTGCATTAATATACGTTTTGTTAGGATTTCTAATTGAGTTCCCTTATCATCGTTATTTCTTCCTAAAAAGTATATCCTCATATCCTAATGATATATTCATTTTTGTTGTGAAAAATAACTGTCAATCTTGGTTCTAATATCTTGCAATGGCGATTGCAGAGTATGAGATTCCAGCCATTTTTCTATGTCTTCTTTAGCTATATCAACGTACTCGACAACATTTATCATTCCAGTGTTAAAATCAATTGTAGAATTCACTATGCCTGTCGCAGCTGTGGCCACTAGAAAGCCAGCACAATACATTGTATTATATGAATCTGATAACAACGAAATATGAAATGGCATAGACTTTTCATGTGATAAAATGCATGCATACATTGCAAGTATTCCTAATGGAGAAGAAATTTCTATAAATGTTTTGATGTACTTTCTTATATCAAATTCACTATGACTTGCTTGAGGATTTATTTCGTTGGTTGTATTTGACCCTTCGGATAATGAATGTATTAAAATTCTATCTGTTTTAGCTTCCACACGGTTAATAGCATTAATAATTTTAGCAATATTAGCCTCCAAGCTATCTGCACTTTCTTTATATGATTGACTTGCATTTTGAACATCACGAGCGGATTGATTGAGAATCTCAATTTGACCATTTGACCTACTATTTGTATAAAAGGAGTAGACGATTGTGATTATTGCTAAAATTATTGATATTATGGCAGATGCAAGGGAAAAGAAATCTAAAACCTTTTCATTATCATAAAAGTAATGCGAATATATTGCAATTGAAATACTGAGAATTACGCTGCCCCAAAATATATAAGATACCACACTGGGTTGTTGTTTAGATATTATCCGAAAATAAGACAGTAAACAGCCAGCCAAAATTATTATGGTGAGACAGATTATCGAAATAATAATTATTGTTTCCATTAGAATTGATTAGTTTTCATAATTAATTATCTCCCAATGACCACCTTTCTTGGAGCCTACATAACGTACAATCTCAGAAAGTGAAGCGAGTTCGCGCTCAATTGTTTTGGTTGCAACTCCAATAGCCGCAGCAATCTCAGCTCTTGTGGTTTGGGGATTCTCGCTAATGAGTGCTATAATTTGCTGCTGCCGGTCGGTTAGTTTTTTAGCGACATTTTTAGCGACATTTTTAGCGACATTTTTAGCGACATCGATATTGTCGGTGTCCGTTATCCTTTGGAGCGCAGATTTGAGAGGTAAGGTGACCGTGGCGATTGTGCGGTCGCTTTCTATGGTTGGTTTGGTGCCGGTCAAGGTCTCCCAACTTGTGAGTTTGTTCATGCCGTATCCGGCATTTTCGGCGATGCCGACATATCGGAAGAGCTTGGCTATGGTCGGATTGCGTAGCTTGGAGTATATCTTTCCGAGAATATCGCTGACGGGCAGAGGAAAGGCTCCCCCGTTCATGAACTCGATATGGTCGGTATATACCCGCACACATGAGCGCAGTGAATCGAAGTGGTCGCAGTGCATCACCATGTTTGCCAATGCCTCGCGAAGAACCTTGTATTGGCTTTCGTCTGTTGTGGCGAAACCGTCATTTTTGATGTGGATAGGAGCATCGACAAGTGTACGAAAACGGCGGAGAATAATCTGCACAGCCTCCCAGATGTTCTGCTGTTCCGGGATGCGGTAAGTGTATCTTACTTCCGCCTGTTGGATTGTCGGTGCCGGAATTTCAATATAGTCAACGCAAAAGGTGGGAACGTAGCGCAATACAAACGGGGCCTTTCCGAACATAAGGAGACCGGCGTATGTTAGCAAGCCTTTGTTCGTGATGTTGACCTGTTCGCAGAATTCGGCATCGCTGACATCGTGCAAATCCACAAGGTTGCTTGTCTCTCCAAGTGCGAACCGATAGTTGTGCAGGGTGTCGAGGTTGAGCATCTCAATTCCTGAATCAGGAATTGTCTCCTCAGTTTTCTTTCCGAATGACTGATTGCGGAACATAGCGCGTATTTCCCCTTCAGTCGCCCTTTGGTCTCCGCTACCCATACGGATAAACGTATTGGTGGGGTTGCCGAAATATACAGGCTTCATTTCCACTTCGGGAACGTAGAAAGCGAGCAGTTTGCAGCCATCAATCGTATATTGCTTGGAGATTGCGAAAATCGTGGTGTTGAATTTGCCGGAACGCAGTGTGCCAAGAAAGTCTTGTTCGAGTTTCTCACTGTTATCCACGCCTTGAATCTCGAAGGTCTTTCCGGACTGCTTCACGCCAAGCACAATCCAACCGCCGGAGGTATTGGAAAACGCGCTGACGGTCTCCCATATATTCTTCGGCAGTTCGGACTTCGCGGCCTTGACCTCGAAATCTTCCCATTCTATGTCGCGTAGCCTCGCTACAAGTTCTTGTTTCGTCATTTTAATGCAAAGTTAGTCAATTTTCGCCATCACTACAATAGCCATCAGCCGTTTAGGCGGATTTAGTAATAAAAAATTTTTCGCGCGCGTGTTAAGGGAGAGAGAATATTATTATCTATATTTATATAATATATGTCCCCAAAAGTGTCCCCAAAGGTGTCCGAAGATGTGTCACCAAAGGTGGTGGAGAAGGTGGTGCAAAAAGGGTCTGTTTATTACTCCGGCCGTGGGTTTGACAGGAATGGATGGATAAGCGGCTTATTTGAGTAGGTTGAAGCCCTGGATTACGCTTGTCTGGAGAACCTGGGCGTATTTCTCCGTCATTGTCACGTTGGAGTGGGCGAGCATCTTGCTCACGGTCTCGATACCGACGCCTTTTGTCAAGGCCCAGGTCGCGAAAGTGTGCCGGCCGACGTGCATTGTCAGGTTGATGTGCAGATTCGCCATGCTCGCAATCAGCTTGAGCTGGTCGTTGCATTTCTGGTTGCTCATAAGGTTGAGGTTGTAGTCATACTTGCGCAGTATGGCTATGGCCTTGGGGAGCAGCACTATGGTATATGGCATACCGGTTTTCAGGCGTTTGTCGCGTATGCAGTAGTCGTCGCCCTGCATGAACACGTCCGATTTCTTGATCTTCACGAGGTCGGAGTAGGCAAGACCCGTGTAGCAGGAAAAGATGAACATATCGCGCACCTTCTCTGTCATGCCGTACAGCTCCAGGGCCTCCACCCGGTCGCGCTCCTCCTCGGTTAGGAACTTTATCCCCTCCGATTTGCCGCGCGAGATTCTCATGCCGTCGTAGGGATTGGCCTCCAGCTTCTCGAACTGGATGGCCTCTATTATATAGGGCTTCAGCCGCTTGTGGTAGCCGTGTACCGATGACTGGGCCGTGACGCGCTTGCGTATGAAATCGTCCCACAGTCGGATGTTCTTCGGCGTGAGGTCGCAGAAGAACCGGATAAGGCCGAACTCGCGAAGGCATTTGAGCATGACGAGGTGTTGGCGGCGTGTTGATTCGGTCACCGGCCTCATGTAGATGCGCTCCTCCAGCCAGTCGAGGAAGCTGCCCGACGAGCACTGCACCTTTGTTTTCTTCACCTTTTTGAGAAGCGAGAGGTCATACTCCCCCTTCTTTGAGGCGATGGTCGCCATTTTCTCGTGCAGACCGTCATAGACGCGTCGGATCTGCTCGTTTAGCCTGTCGGCCTCGGGGTGGTTGACAACCTCCCTGCCGTTCCACTGCTGTTTCAGCACTGCGACACCGGTGGAGAGCCGGACGCGCTCGCGGTTGTACGACACCTCTATCTCCACGGTGCCGGGGTTGACGGCCGACGCTTTCTTGCGGCGGTCGAAAATCACTTTGATCTGGGGTATTCCTGCCATAATCTGATGGTATTAAGGGTGATACATTGTTTTCGGTGGGGTTGTGGTACACGGAAAAGCGTGTACCACACGGCTTGGAAAATGTACCACAGGTGTACCACACACCATTTTAACGCCATCTAAGAGTGCTGTGTTGTCACCCCTGAATCTTTTGGAATGATTTAGCACAAAATAGTAGAAACCAACGATTTGACCCAATAAACGGCCTCCGAGACCCATCTTTGAGCCGGCGGTGATACAGATGTCTGAGATTGGAGGGAAATGCCGGTACATTTGTGGTACATTTTTGTGGTACATCCACGAAATTTGTACCAAAGATAACGTGCTAAATCGAAACTAACAAATGCTATAACAGGCTACGGGCTGAAAATGGCAGGAGTGCTAAATCGTTCCAAATCAAAGTGTTACCAAATTGCTAAACGCTGGCGCAGTGACAGTTACGGACACGAAAAAGGGCCATCGAATGATGACCCTTCAGTGATCCGCCTGGGGCTCGAACCCAGGACCCCAACATTAAAAGTGTTGTGCTCTACCAGCTGAGCTAGCGAATCAAGAGCTTTAGGCGTTATTTCCTAAAAGCAGTGCAAAGGTAGAGCTTATTTTTGATTTACGCAAATTTTTATCAATGTTTTTTGCACAAAATTCCAAATGCAGGCACAATGTAGTTTCATGCAACATGTTACCTTGGCGTAGATGGCGATCTCATCTGATTACTATTTTTGAGGAACGGCCGTTGCGACGGACGATGTATATGCCCGGAGAGGAAGGAGCGGCTACTGCAATGCCTGACGGAGTAAAGTATTCGGCGGAAACGTCGTCGGCAGGAACGTCGTCGATTCCCGTAGTCATACCTTCAGCTGTGAGTCTGTACGAGGCGAGGCCTGTACCATGCGAGAGCATATATATGTCGGCAAAGTCGTTGTCGATAGAAACAGCGCGAACTGTGGTGCGGTTTGTCATCATATCAGGTCGAGCTTCCGCAAAAGAGCCACCTCCGGCAAGATGCCACAGAGAGCGAGCCTGGCCGAAGCCCTCAGAGATATCAGGAACGGCCACAAGAGCATAAGTAGCCGGATTACCACCCGAGGCATAAATCATAACAGGATCGCCTGCCAAACCTGCCACGGCGATGCCGTTACCACCAGTATCATGGAACAGGGCTTGTGCATCGAGCCGCCCTACCGGCTCGAGCGCGTTGCCTCCATAACGATAAATAGTTGGAAAGACCGGGGTTGACGCAGACGGAAAGACTCCGCTGTCGTAAAGCAATATAAGATTATCTCCAATCGGTAGTGATTCGCAGACAGATAATTGCAGATCGTAAATATACATCTTTGCATCACCACCCGCAACTTCCCATACTGCAAGCTTGGTCGCCATGGCCTTGTCCTTGTCAAGGTCGAAATCAGGCCAGACAGGACAAGCTACAACAAAGTCGCCCGCTTCGATGTCGCCGTACACTGCAGGTGCCTGCGTTACTCCTGACAATCCCCGCATAACGGGGAGTTCTATATGCACTCCGGTAGATAGCCCGCTACCATCAACCTTGACGGTGGTAAGCGACATAGGAAAGTCGGGATTACCGAACATAGCGCATGATGCCACATAAGGAGTACCTTTGCTGTCATTGCCTGCATAGGCCGTAGCCGACATGGTGTTGGGTATGGAAGACATATCGAGAGGCACGTTGCCGACAACCTCGCCTGAGATTCCGTCAATCGCCAGAAATTTATGATACCCGTCATAAGTCACATGGCTCACATACAAGTTGCCTTCTGCAACGAAGAACTGTTCCGGCTGCTTGGCCGCATCAACAAAGAATCCGCTTCCATCGATTGTACAACGATCTATCCAACGATAGTCAAACCACCTACACTCTATGCCGTAATTTGTGCCACCAAACTCTACCGGCTCGTAAAGCTCGTTGTCGGCCTGCGAAAATACTTGTGGGGCAACCGACAGAAACGCAATCGCCAAAAGCTTGTTTTTCATAGCGTATAATTATTTTTCATGGAAATTTAGGCTATTTATTTATTCAAAGATATTCAGCTGCTTTTGGCTCAATCCAACAACGACCGGCATATCATTGGGCTAAATTACGAAAATTTCTTAAATATAGCCAACGCTACTGCAAATATTTCAAAAATCAGAGCAAATAATAGTCCGAAGCATCACCCGGCCTCGCCCCGGTTGAACCGCACGTAGGGTCGCGATATATCGCGGCCCGGCAGGCGGCGGACTGGCGGGCGAGATTCCGGAAGGTCACCGGCGGCGCGGGGGCCGCGGTTTATCGCGACCCTACAACACAAAAAAAGACCCGGAGGGCTGCTGCCTTCCGGGCCTGAGAGGGGGCGGTTACCTACTTTCCCACTTTCGCAGTATCATCGGCGTGGCGAGGTTTAACTTCTCTGTTCGGAATGGGAAGAGGTGGAGCCCTCGCGCTATTGCCACCTTGGTTTCTTTACGCTGCGGGTCGCGGCCGCTGCCGCGCCTCCGGCGTTATGAGGTGAAAAAAGAGTCTGGAAGCCGGGCGCCTCGCGGCGCGCCAGAAACTTGCGGGCTTGAATCAGGCCGACGGGCCTTGCCTTGTTTTTGTCTTTTGGGGGGGGGTGTCCCCCGGAAAGGGTTCGGGTGATTAGTATCGCTCGGCTGTGACGTTACCGCCTGTACACCTGCGACCTATCGACGTCATCGTCTCTGACGACCCTTGTGCGGAGATCTTATCTTGAGGGGGGCTTCGTGCTTAGATGCTTTCAGCACTTATCCTGGCCAGACGCGGCTACCCG
>Ga0137302_10687_pt1 | contig 11114 bp, 10 predicted proteins | sample Ramsor2O_GlcNAcB_FD_97184 | JGI IMG/M metagenome (GOLD analysis project Ga0137302, IMG submission 97184) | Mouse cecal microbial communities from Vienna, Austria - N-Acetylglucosamine amended with D2O_GlcNAcB | ecosystem: Host-associated > Mammals > Digestive system > Large intestine > Cecum... | reverse complement strand
AAAAAGCGTCCAAACTTTTCCTTTAAATTACTAATTTTCAGGGACTTTTGCAAATTTAATCGACTGAAAATTAAGTGTTTAACAGCATAAATTTAATTTTTGTCATCTACTAAAATTTCCTTTATTATTTTCATCGGCTCGACCCTGTAGCGGATGCTTGTCTGATATCTGAGGAAGCGAGCCCCGGTAAGGTCAACTCCTTGCGGTGCAACAACTATAACGCGCTCTTCGCATTCCATATGTTCGAGTCGACGCGCGCCGTTGTTACCTCTTGACTTGGGGTCATACTTGGGTTTTTCGGCTTTGGGAGTGAATTCGGGATCCGGTTCGATCGGCAGGGGCTGACGTTCATTGTGCTTCTCCATGAGGGCGGCTACATTTTTGAGAGCCTTCTTTGTTCTGGTCGTCTCCACCCCCTTGTCCTTGAGAGCCTGTTCGAGCGACCGTACTGTTTTTTTGAGATCCTCAATGGTGGATTTCATATCGGACAAGGCGGTGCGCAGACCTTCAACTGTGGCCTGCGACACCTCCAGCTGGCGCTGAAGAAGCACTATGATTTCCTTGTCATTCACTATACAAAGATAGTGAACATAATTGGATTTTTCTAATTTTTAACCAATTATATTTCTATCCGACAAATAGTTAGATGTCGTCGACATCGTATCGAAAGCGACTGTCGGCCTTCATCGTCACCGGTGAGAGGCCCCTCATTAAAAAATATATCTCCTCGTAAGAAGCCTGCAGACAGCCGTCACTGCCCTTGTAGACAAGTTCTCGGAAACGACCTTTGGCAAGTTTCTTCTGATACAGCAGAAAACCATCTCCGTCCCACCTCAGAATCTTCACTTGACGGCGGTCTGCGGAAAAGAATACGAATGCACATCCCGACATGGGTGAGAATCCGGGCCAGGAAAGAACCATATTGGTCAGATCCCTTATACCGTATCGCATCGACACCGGCTGCTGACAGAGATAAAACTTTATTTTTTCGTCAAGAGAGAACATCGGCCACCTCTCTTCCCGCAAGTCCGGCAATCAAACGTGACAGCACCTCGACACCGCAGTCTTCCAGACTTACCGTTATGCCCGACGGCAGCTTCAGGCACACGCCTTTGATTACGTTGACATCCCCGCAGAGACAGGATTGTCCGGCATTGACACGTCCCTGGATCAGTTCTCTAAATTCGATATTATCTGCGTTATCGGTCAAACGGACCGCTGTTTTCGGTTCCGAGCGATACGTCTGATATAGCTTCTTAAGGGATATGTGATGCCGGCGCATCCAGTCATACAGACGGTGCCACACCACTCCATTCTCCCGGCAATAGATCTGGAGTGTCTGCCCCGGCTTGCTGTTGAGTTCTTTTACAAAGGCCTTGTAATGCCCATAATAGTCGTTCTCTTTCATAGCTGTAATTTTTCTGCAAAATTACAGCTGTATCAGAATCCAGTCAATGCGTCATCGTGGAGACAGATACATGCGCTTTATCATATATGCTATGACATAATGTTCAAAATAATAATTAAATGTAACAGTTTTTAGAAAAATGTAATTAATGTAGAGATGTATGGGCTAATATGTTGATAGATTGATATTTGTATTATTTCAAAATGTAATTAAAATCAATAAAAAGTGAGACGTTATAGATTATTCAATCTAACTTTGCAATAAAAATTTAAAGAAATATGAAAACAAAATTTATTATCATTATATTCACATTGCTATTGGTAATGGGAATAAATAGCTGTTCAAAGAATGAATATGATCCTGAAGATTACATCACATCGCTACTTTCAGGAGAATATAAGAAAGATGGAATTTGGAAACTATATGTCACAATCAATGGCTCGGCTATTGAAGATTATGGCTATGTAAGATTTGATTCCAAGTATTTGAAAGAGGCTGATTTCAAATTTGTTGACATCATTCCCAATGAACATGTTAAGGAATATAAGAATATTCCTCTTTTGGGTACGGAAGAAGGATGTGCGTTTACAATAGAAGATACTATAAATGAAAAGGTTATTGTTATCACGGGTGTGGTATCATTGGGAGAAATGAAAATAAATCTTAACATATAAATCATTTCTTAAGTATGACTCGCAAATTAGTTAATGCATACTTTTAGCGGATTTTTGAGGGATTTAAGCAGGTTCAAGAAGGAGCAATGCGTGCATTGTAACTGATTGAACTCACTTAAAGCACCGGAAAGACACAAAAAGATGCGTTGACTAATCAATACATTAAATAATTTTGATGTCATACTTATTGTCGCCTACATAGGTAATTTCGTATGAAAATGTTAACATCAATCAAGAGAGTGTCAGCGTTAGGAGGCATTCTCTTGATTTCATATTCTTTATATCCCCAATCGGCTGATAATAAGAAGGTATTATCTGACTCTTTGATACAATCTCGAGAACTTGACGAAGTGATTGTCAAAGGGGTAAGAGTAATAGGGAAGGATAGAATCGGAGCAATGTCAATATCAGGTATTGAAATAAATAAACAACCTGTATTATTTGGTGAACATGATGTGATAAAAGCATTACAGACTACAGCTGGTGTTGTGTCTGGGACAGAGGGTTTTGCCGGTCTGTATGTCAGAGGAGGTGAAACTGACCAAAATCTTTATCTTCTTGATGGTTTACCATTATTAAATGTATATCATTTCGGAGGATTGTTTTCAACATTCAGCACATATTCTATAGACAACGTTGATTTCTATAAAGGAGCTTTCCCTTCCCTATTCGGGGAAAGGGTATCAAGCATCGTTAATATAGGATTAAAAAGACCAGATTATAATAAAACTACCGGTATATTTTCAATAGGTTTGATCAGTGGTCAATTATACTTCTCAACGCCAATAAAAAAAGGTAAATCTGCCCTGTCGATTGCTTTGCGCCGTACTTGGTTTGATGTGTTATCAGCACCTGTACTTGCAATAATAAACTCCTCGAAAAAATCGGAGGGTAAGAAAAGTATCTTTCAATATAATTTCACCGATATGTTGATAAAGTTTAGTGCAATGGACAGACGAGGAAATGACATGTCCTTGTTGTTATTCTATGGAAAAGATAATTTTAAATTGGGAGATGAGCGGTTTGACCCTGATAATAGCAAGCTTGTATATCAGAAAGATATCAATAAAATGTCTTGGGGAAATTGGGGTGCGGCTTTCACATATCGGCTTTCAACACCGATAGGTGACATAAAAATTCAGCCGTTTGTATCAAAAGCTTTTTCTACAGATTCTCAAGAAAATATGGATGATAGCGATCATACGGGTGGCTTAACTGCACTAACTAAAATAAATCCGTCGGTATTACAAATAGGAATGAGAGAAATGTTAAGTTTCCCTATTATAAATGGACTGGAAGGAGAGGTCGGACTGCAACAGATATGGTATGATTATAATTTAGGTAATCCATCGGTCAGCTATAGTGAAGATAGTTTGGGAACAACTACATACTCATTTCCTAACCATTCGAAGAATGTTCTTTTATTAGGTTTTGGAGAGTTTTACTGGAATATTGCCAATTGCGTGCAAGGTGCTGTTGGATTGAGAGTGAATCATTATATAAGCAGGTATATAAAACATTGGAATTTGGATCCGAGATTAAATATTAAAATCAATTTGCCATATAAATCGAGTCTCAGTATTGGATACTCACGCATGACGCAATATGCACAGCAAGTGTCTTCAAATTATATGTATCTCCCATCAGATGCCTGGTTCCCAACTGCGAGTTATAATAAACCTTTGCTTTGTGATATATATTCTATAGGATATTTCAAGAGGTTTAAACATGCATTCAATATTAAGGCGGAATTATGGTGGAAGAATATGCGAAACTTGACTGAATATAAAACCAATACACGCATAACAACTACAATGTTGCCATGGTATGAAAAAATGACTTTTGGCAAAGGATGTGCCTACGGACTTGATTTGGAGATGGTTGGTAGCTTCAAATCACTACATTGGAATGTTGCCTACGGACTTATGTGGAACTGGAGACAATTTAATGATATAAATTCAGGGAAACGTTATCCTGCAAAATTTGACAATCGTAATAAATTTGATATCACTATAGGATGGAATATTAATGATAAAATCGAACTTACCGGACAATGGGAGTATATGACCGGCAACCGAGCTACTCTGTCTTTATATAATGTGGCACCTCCTGACGTAGCGTTCCCAGATGCACCTTTTGTAAGTCCTTTGGACCCGGATGGTGGACGTCAAGACGGAATTGATTATTATGAAGGCCGCAATAATGTGCAGCTTCCGGCTTTTCACAGGCTTAATCTCAATTTGAGCTTTAAAGGACGTATCAATAATAGACTGACATATCAATGGGATTTCGGATTATATAATGCCTACTGTCGCATGAATCCCTTTACTGTGATTAAAAGCTATGTTAACACTGAATGGGATAATAATGGAGAATATCGAAAATTTAAAACACTTAGCTTGATACCTATACTTCCCTCTGTTTCCTATACTTTAAATTTTTGAATCGGTCATGACTAATCTTAGGTATATCATTCTTCTAACAGCGATGTTAGTTATATTGCTTTTTTCCGGGTGTGAACAAGATTTGAATCTAAATGATTATAGAAATTCAGATATTGAAAATATGTTAGTTGTAAATTCTATCTTGAACCCGGATTCTTTAATAGGGGTTTCAGTTACTCATCCATATTTTTTTTCAGATAAACATGTTACCTTTAAACCTATTACAAATCTTAATGTTCAGGTTGCCGGGGAAAGTGGTGAATGGGAGAAACTGTTGTACAATGGAGACTCAGGGCTGTATCTTTCTAAACAGAAACCCATTGAGGGTGAGTTATATAAAATTAATATTATCGAAAGTTCGGATACAGTTTATTCATATGATGTTATTCCTCGTAAAGTGGCAATAGAAAAAGTGGAAGCAACAGGAGAGGGACCGATGCACATATTTTGGGATACAGACTACCGTTTTACATACAAAATAACATTTCAGGATACGCCAGATACGGAAAATTTCTATTTTCTTGCAATTGAAGATGATGCATTGGTAGATGAGTTTTCACAGATGGGACAGGTAGATTATACGGCAGATTATGTTTTTCAAGTATTGGCAAATACAATTAATCAAGATATACAAGGTTGGCAACCTGATGGCGTATTTGGGTATCCCTTTTCAGATAAAGGAATAGAGGGAGAACTATATACAATCACCGTAAGTGAGGTTTTACAGACCCCCTTGGTTGGAATGATAAAACGGTTGCCTCGGAAGATTAAACTATACTCAATTTCAAAGTCGTATTTCGAGTATATGGTAAGTGTTTTATCAATGGACTATGATGAAAGTGCGTTCAAAGGCAATCTGTTATCATTGGGACTTATGGAACCGACAAAAATCTATTCCAACATAGATGGTGGAACAGGTTTGATGGGGAGCTACAACCTAAGCACTGTAAACATAGATCTTTTACAATTGGCAGGCGGTTGGCCATCAAAATAGAGATTCCCGGAATTTTCGGTAAAATAGAAAATAACGGAGAGAACTTAACTCTTCGCACCCTCTTTGACATTGAGGAAAGAGGTTTAGAGGGAAATTACTAATTTTTCGTCACTCAACGAAACTATGAGATAAAATCATTAAATTTGCATCGTCATCTGAGGTCTACAGGCTTGAGTGAACTCGCCTCAGACACACTCAGTGGAACACTACCCAAGTTTCATCAGTCGCGTAGCACGCTATGCTCCTTCTTCAACTCGTGAAATTCCCTCGAAAACACCTCTTCATATAAATGAAAGTTAAATTCAAACATACTCTAAGAAACTGTTTAAATTTAATTCGAAATTTTTTATATAGTGAATCTTGCGGCTTCCTTGAGGTCTTTTATGGTTGTTTTCACCGAGTCTCATCGGTCACATAGCCCGCTATGCTCCCTCTTCGACTCGTAAAAACACCTCATAAAATCCTCTCAATGAACCTCACAATTAATTTTAAACAGTTTCTAAGATGTTGTATAAAAGGTTATCTTAATATTATAAATTTAAAATAAATTATTAATTTCGTAAATTTCTTACTTTCCACAAAACGAATATAACTCATGAATGAATTTTGGAACTACATACATTATCACATACGGCTGTTGATTTGCTTATTATCCATATGATGTATAGATAATGCTTCTGCTCAGATAAAGAATACCAATGATTCAACCGAACGAGTTAAAACCTTACAGGAGTTGGTGGTAAACGGAACCGATGCTGAACGCAACCTGAAGGCTGCGGAAATGGGTACGCACTCTATGAGCGGACAGATGATACTTAATCTTCCGGAGATGTTTGGCGAGCCGGATGTTGTAAAGGCTTTGCAGACCTTGCCCGGTGTGTCTCCTGGAATCGAGGGATTAACGGGATTATATGTCAGGGGAGGAGACAATGACCAGAACCTTTTTATGCTTCAGGGATTACCATTGTATCAGGTAAGCCATTTGGGAGGTATTTTTTCCTCTTTCAATGTTGCCACCATTGGCAAGCTTGATTTCTATAAAGCTGCATTCCCGGCAAAATATGGAGGTAGGATATCTTCAATCACAGACATTTCAATGACCCGACCGGATTTTGAGAAGTATCACGGTAGGGTGTCAATAGGATTGTTAAGTGCAAACGCATATGTCTCGGGACCTATAATAAAAAATAGGACAGCTTTCGCTGCCGGATTCCGCAGATCCTGGATAGATGTAGTTTCCGTTCCGATGCTTGCAATCATCAACGCATCAAGCAAAAAAGAGGGAAAGAAGCACATCGCATATTATAATTTCACAGATTTCTTTGATGGAAAAGTCGAGATAAGTCAAATGAGCTAATTATACTTGTTATCAATGCAATAGCAATTATCAATATTGTGGGGATTTTCCTGCTTTTGACCCTATTTTCTCAAAAAGTACACCTTTTGTACCCTCGATTATGTACTGTAGTCAGAGGATAAATGTTAAGGTCTGTAAACGGCGATTTTCAGATTATTATGCTTCGGATTATCTTTGCGCAAAATTATAATTGTATGGCAAAAATAGAAAATCGCAAGAAGCAGAATCCCAAGCTCCGACAGTCAGAATTAAGCGACGGACGTGCCAGCCTCTACCTTGAATATTATCTCGGCAGAACTGAAACGCCTGTGCTTGACAAGGACAGCAATCAGGTGTTTTACACCGAGGGAGCGATGGCGGGTAAACCGAAATATCAAATCAAACACTCCCGCAAGAAAGAAAACCTCAATCTGTATATCTGGCTTCATCCCCGCAACCAGCAGGAACGTATGCAGAACAAGAATACTCTTGCCCTTGCAGAAAAGATACGTTTTGAACGTGAGCAATCTTTTTTGGAGGACAGGGAGGGCTATCGTCTCCGAAAAGACATGGACGAGGATTTCCTTGAGTTCTGCAACGAGTTCATCAAATCTCCGGCCCTCACCAAATACACCCGCATAACGCTCGGACACGGACTGCAAAAGTTCAAGAACTTTCTTGTCGATACGCCGAGATATTCTCTCTACAGGAATAATCTTAAGATGACACAACTGACGGTTGACATGGTGGCTGCCTATGTTGAGTATCTGAAAGAGAACGGAACAGGCGACGGTCCGAAAATCTATTTTCGAATGTTCAAGCGTATGGTTACTGCGGCTGTTGACAAAGACCTCATCAAGAAAAATCCATGCCGTGGCTTCGTGCTGAAAAACGACAACATGACGCTGCAAAAGGAGATTCTTCTGCCGGAGGAAATACAACAACTGGTAGCCACACATTTTGAAGGCGAGAAACCGGAGATTCACCGAGCGTTCATCTTCGGTTTATACACCGGCGTGCGTTGGTGCGACACAAGCCAGTTGACCTACCGCAATGTGGATTATTCAACCCAGACATTGCGGTTCCAGCAGCAAAAGACAAAAGACCACAGCAGCCGGAGCTGGGTAATCGTTCCGTTGAACGACACCCTTATCCGTCTGATCGGCGAGCCGGATAACGACAGCTTTGATGAACGGATATTCAAACTTCCGCATTACAACATCTGCAACCTGTATCTGCGTAAATGGGTAAAAGCAGCAGGCATCAAGAAGAAAATCACATGGCATTGCGCCCGGCACAGCTTCGCGGTGAACGTCCTCACCAAAGGAGCTAATATAAAAACGGTGTCGAGCCTCCTCGGACACACCTCCATAAAGATGACCGAGCGATACCTCCGCGTCGTTGACAGTCTCAAACAGGATGCGATCAACTCCCTCGGTGAAATCAACTATGTGCCGATATAAAAGGAAAAGCCACCAAACCCGAAGCCGATAAGTCCAATGTGATTTGTCGGCTTTTCTCTTTTTGCCGCCAATCATAATGAAAACAAAAAGGTAAAATCAGAGTGTGAAATCGGCAACGGGGCTTACGACTTTGGAGTAAGACCAACCAATATTCTGCAAGGGTTTTGAGCTGCAAAATCAGTTTCATGCAGCTCAAAACATACCTTATCTAATTTTATTGTTCGTAACTGTACTGAAATACAAGATATTATAAAATTGATGGTGTACTCGTGGTGTACTAATTAGTTGGAGAAATCGAAAATCAGATGCTCAATTTTAGGATTTTTAAGGGGCGTTAGTTATATTTAATTCGATTCTTTTTCTCTTAGACGCAGTAGATTTGAGGCTCTGAACAGCGGTTCATTGAGAAAAAATCGCTAATTTTGCAGTCGGATTGACACAGGTCATTCCACTACATTTTGGAAACGAAGCATTATGTTTATCTTATGGTAGGAAACCTGAGAAACTTTCAACCGAGCAGAGAAAGCATAGTGGTTCTCACGCATATAGCGTGGGCTGCTATTGTTATATCTGCTCACAGGCTTTCTCAGGGCCTCCTATCAAGACGTGACATAGTTGCTCACGCTTCTTGTAAGGTAAATCATTAACCGAATTATTATGCGTAAAGTAATACTAACTTCGTTGTTTCTTATTCCTCTTTTGGGATATGCTCAAACAGAAATTCCGGATAGCATAGAGGGAAAAGAACTTAATGAGGTGGTTGTGGAAGCCTCCAATCAGCGGACTTCGTCGAACATATCCACCTATATTCCAATGGCTCGTCAAAAGAACGCTGCTGCCGATGCAATCTCCCTTTTGAGCCAGATGGCGATTCCCCAAATTGAGGTCGATCCTATCGGTCAGGCAGTGAAGACTGCTTCTGGGCAGGGTGTCTCAATATTTATTGACTTTCTCCCTGCAACCGCCCAAGACCTGCAAGGAATGAGGACTCAAGATGTGAAAAAGGTTGAGTATTATCTGCACCCGACTGACCCACGATTTCAAGGCGCACACTACGCCATTAACTTCATTATGCAGAAGTATGAATGGGGTGGATATACCAAAGTCACAGCCAATAAATGGTTCGGTGTAAACCGAACTGAAGGAGAAGTTTACTCCAAAATGGCATACAAGTCGATGATTTTTGATTTGTATGCCGATGAAATATATCTCACAAACCGTCATGGTGGCACTGCCTCGACTGAAACATTCAGGTTTGAGGATTTATATGGCAATGGTCCGCAGACTATTCAACGGACTTCCGAAACCAACTCTTCTCTATACCGCAACAACAGCAACGATATTGCCTTGCGAGCCTTATATAACAGCGACAAGGCAAGAATCTCAAACCGCATTTCTTATAGCCTAACAAATGTACCTCACAATGATGCGGTCAATTCACTGCTCTATTCCTCCGAATTGTTCCCTAATGCAAGCGCCACATCTCTGAAATCAAGCCACAATTGGGCCCTCTCATATAATGGTAATTATTCCTACAGATTTTCTCCTAAGTTATCATTTGAAGCTGTGGCAATCTACACTTACGGCAAAAATAAATCCTACTCTTTTTATTCTTCCGGTAAAGATTTATCCATTACAAACAACGCCTCTGAAGATGCACATCACCTTCAGATAAATCCTCGTTTATATTGGAGACTTAATAAGAGAAATACTTTTATTTTCTACCTGGCTTCCATACAAAATTGGAATACCATTGATTATTCCGGCGACTCCCCATCTCGTCAGAAATATAATGTCGGAGGATATTCTGCCGGCGCACATTATAATTTAAGTCTTGAAAAATGGGATATTGGAGGAGAATTTGGCTGGGTATGGGAACGCAACCATATTAGCAACAGCCGCATGAACGATAATTTTCCACGTGCGATTGCGTATGCCACTTACTCTCCCAATGACAAGCATCAGTTTGAGGTTAACTGGAATTATAGCAAGGATGTTCCCGACGCATCGCAGAAAAGTCCTAATATGCTTCAACAAGACGAACTTATGTGGTATCAGGGCACACCTACACTTTCAGATTATTCTTACCATAATGCAGGTTTGACCTATACTTGGCTCCCGAACAACAGATGGCAACTTTCGGCTGACGGATACATCTATATGCTCGGCAATCGTTGTGTAACTATATATTCACCTACCGCTCCCGAAGGAACTATGTTGCGTAAATATGTCAACGACGGGAATTATCGTAGCGGTATGTTAGGAGTTTCCGCAACCGCCAAATTCTTCGGAGGTAAACTTGTAGCCAAACTGCGCCCGCAATACTGGCTGCGAAAGACTACCGGAGCATACGCAAGCACAAGAAATGAACTTACATGCACCGCACAACTCACATATTATTTTGATAAATTCTATCTTTGGGGCTGGTATATGACACCAAGTCATTATCAGGAAGAACAAAGCGGTATAGTCGAGCGTACCCCAGCAAAATATCAGATTCAGTTTGGCTGGAGCGACAAGGGTTGGAACATCAGAGCCGGGGTTTACAACTTTCTGCGTACATCGTGGGAATCATCGCATCAGACCCTTACAAGCGAATATTACACTTTTGACCGCAAAGAGTTCTCAACCGCCCAGCATTGGCGCATCACGTTAGCTGTATCATACACTTTCGGCTACGGCAAGAAAGTTGACCACCACGATGAAGTGAGTGGTTCAGGGACTGTCGGGTCTGCAATCTTGAAATAACAATATCTCTCAAATCATATTAAAAAATGGAGCCACAAGTTTTTTGC